>Ga0310695_10005189_pt1 | contig 23001 bp, 20 predicted proteins | sample RumenRJG_04DNA_FD_203882 | JGI IMG/M metagenome (GOLD analysis project Ga0310695, IMG submission 203882) | Bovine rumen microbial communities from Lethbridge, Alberta, Canada - RJG_04 (v2) (version 2) | ecosystem: Host-associated > Mammals > Digestive system > Stomach > Rumen | place: Canada...
TCATCAAGGCTTGCGCACCATACCATGCAGGATTCATGGGCGGCGGCGGAAACATTGAGAAGTTCACCAACGAGACAGGTCCGGCTGTAGCTCAGATGCTCAAGGAGGAGGGCGTTGATGCAGTTCTCCTCACCGCTGGATGAGGAACATGCCACCGCTCTGCAACAATCGTGCAGAGAGCAATCGAGTCGGTAGGTATCCCTACAGTTATCATCGCTGCTCTTCCACCGGTCGTAAGACAGGCTGGTTCACCGAGAGCTGCTGCTCCTATGGTACCTATGGGCGCTAACGCTGGAGCACCTCACGATGTAGAGATGCAGACTGCTATCGTAAAGGCAGCCCTCGAGCTCCTCGAGACAATCGAGACTCCGGGCAAGATCGTTCAGCTGCCTTACGAGTATCACGCAGTTATCTAGTACTGACGTACAGAAACAGAATAGGACATCGGACTATTCCGAAGATGGGGCTGAGAAATCAGCCCCATCTTTTCAAAGAAAGAATTTCATACTATCGCATTATGCGCGAGAGGGTAATATACGATGGAAGACATTGAACTGAGAAGATTGGTGATCAAGGCATTCCATATGGATGATGTTGAGTTCGGAGATGAGAACAAGATCACTACAGGCGGCAAAATGACCATAACAAAAGATGGTCTTGACGCGCTGGCCGCAAAATACAGCGAAGTAATAGAGAAGATAGACATTCAGATCATCAAACCCGATGATCATGACAGATATACAAACACCATCATGGACATCATTCCGATTTCCGTGAAGGTGCTCGGTAAGTGCGGAGAGGGCATCACTCACACTATTACAGGTGTATATGTAATGCCTACAGGCGTTGACGTTGACGGAGAGCAGGCACACGAGTTCGGTTCGTCAGAGGGTAACCTCAAAGACATGCTCTACCTCAACAGAGCCGGCACACCTGCTGATGACGACTTCATCATCTCTTTCGACATCACCTTCAAGAAGGGAATGGGCCAGGAAAGATACGCCATCATTGATGCTTACAAAATGGTCGAGGAGTGGATGAACGACTTCAGGGCACAGCTCAAGAAGTTCGAAGGCACAAAGTGCACTGAGAGACACGAGTACTACGACCGCATCAGACAGGGACAGAAGAAGGTCCTCGTTATCAAGGAGATGATCGCTCACGGAGCGATGCTCGACACATGGATCTTCCCTGACCAGCCGTCAGGCGTAGAGGGCGGAAAGTCACTTATAGATTACGGCGCTATGCCGATCATGCTGACTCCGAATGAGTTCAGAGACGGCGCCATCAAGGCGATGAATTAAGGAGGTAAAGATATGGGAGTAGGTCCTTCAACAAAAGAAACAAGCCTGCATCACTTCAGAGATCCTCTGATCAAGCTTCTGGGCGAAGACCCGGGAATCGACCTGATGGGAGTGCTGGTATTCGGATCCCCTGAGGGAAACGAAGAAAAGATAAGATGCTCAAGAACAGCTGCGGTTGTTGCTGAGTGCTGCCGTCCTGACGGTGTAATAGTCGAGACAGACGGATGGGGAAACCTTGACGTAGACTATGTAAACTGCGTAAACGAGATAGGCGAGAGGGGGATCCCTGTTGCCGGACTCAACTGGAGCGGCACAGCAGGAACATTCGTAGTTGAGAGCCCTTACCTTGACAACGTAGTTGACTTCAACAAGAACCCTGAGGGCATCGAGTCCAACATCGTAGGTGAGAACAACTACACTGAAGACGATGTAAAGGAATGCATCAAGAAACTCAAGATCGCGATGCTCAAAAAAGAGCGCGGAATCAAATAAAAAATAACGGCTCGACTGAGCCGTTTTTTTGTGCGTTATTCCTCGAAGAGCGGAGTGGAGAAGTAGCGCTCTGCTGTGTCAGGAAGCACTGTCACCACTGTTTTGCCCGGTCCGAGCTTTTCGGCGAGCATTATTGCTGCCACTACATTTGTACCTGACGAGATGCCGCACATTATGCCTTCTTCTTTGGCAAGGCGCTTTGCCATGTCGAGAGCGTTGTCATCAGGGATTATGCAGGTGTTGTCATAGACCTCCGTATTCAGGATATCCGGTATCAGTCCGTCGCCTATGCCCATCTGCACATGGGTGCCTATGCTTCCGCCGGCGAGTATCGCGGCGTCTTCAGGCTCGGCAGCCCATATCTCGATATCCGGGTTGTGCTCGCGCAGCACTTCGCCTATGCCGGTAATGGTGCCGCCGGTGCCGATCCCGGAGCAGAATCCGTGGATAGGACCGTTTACCTGCGCAAGTATCTCACGCGCTGTCTGGGTCTTCTGCGCGACTATGTTGTTCTTGTTTATAAACTGCTGCGGAACGAACACGCGGCTGTCCTGCTCCTTCATCCTCATTGCAGTGGCAAGACATTCATGGATGCACTTTCCTATGTCTCCGTCATCGTGCACCAGCACTACTTCGGCTCCGTAATGCTGAACGAGCTTGCGCCTTTCGATGCTTACTGAGTCAGGCATCACGATGATGGTGCGGTATCCGCGCACGGCTCCGACGAGGGCAAGTCCGATGCCCTGATTGCCGCTTGTAGGCTCCACTATTATTGAGCCGGGGCCGACAACGCCTGCCTGCTCGGCGGCCAGTATCATCTGATATGCTGTTCTTGTCTTTATAGAGCCGCCGACGTTGAGCCCCTCGAATTTGACCAGGACTTCTGCGTTTGTAGGCGGGTTGATGCGGTTCAGGCGGATCATAGGCGTATTGCCCATCGCTTCGAGAATGCTGTTATATATCATAGTCTCTTCCTTTTTCCTATTAAATTACTTGGATATTGTACAACTAACTGAGGAACCGTGGCAACAAGCTGAGAAGAAAAAATTATAAATATCAAATGGCAGGTAATGGGATATGCCGGGGGTATGATATACTTTATTGAAACGGATCACGCTGCGGCAGGGCAACCGGGCCGCTTAAGGCAGATAAATCATGTTCACACACCTTCATTTACATACTGAATACAGCCTGCTCGACGGAATGAGCAGGATCTCCGAACTGCCGGCTTACATAAAAGAGCTGGGCATGGATTCGTGCGCCATTACAGACCACGGTGCCATGTTCGGAGTGGTCGATTTCTACAAGGCATGCAAAAAAGCTGGCATCAAGCCGATCATCGGCTGCGAGGTGTATACGGCTGCCAGGACTCTTTATGACAAGGATCCGGACAGAGACCGCAACTCCGGCCACCTTATACTGCTTGCCGAGACACAGCAGGGATACAGCAATCTCGTAAAGATAGTTTCAAAAAGCTATGTGGACGGCTTCTATTACAAGCCGCGCGTAGACAAGGACCTTCTTAGTCAGTACAGCGAGGGCATAATATGCCTTTCGGGATGTCTGGCCGGAAACGTGCAGAGGAGGATACTCTCCGGGGATTACGAGGGCGCAAAAAAGGAGGCGCTTTGGCTCAGGGACAACTTCGGTGAAAACAACTTCTTCCTTGAGGTGCAGAACCACCTGCTCGAAGAGGACCGCGTTGTAACAGACGGGCTTAAGCAGCTAAGCGCCGAGACGGGTATCCCTATGGTGGCCACAAACGACGTCCACTATATGAAGAAGACCGACGCGACAGCACAGGATGTTCTGATGTGCATACAGACGCAGGCGAAGGTGACTGATGAGAACCGCATGAGGTTCGAGAACGACGAGTTCTATGTGAAGTCAGAAGCCGAGATGAAGGCGCTTTTCCCGGACATGCCTGACGCGGTCGAAAGGACGCACGAGATAGCCGAAAGATGCAATGTTGAATTCGAATTCGGCAACTATCATCTTCCTGAATACCTGCCGCCCGGCGGAAAAACCACCGATGAATACCTCAGGGAGCTCTGTTATAAAGGCCTGGTGAAGCGTTACGGCAGCGATGCCATGGATCCGTCAAGCCAGTACAGACAGAGGCTCGAGACCGAGCTGAGCGTTATCGAGAACATGGGCTATGTGGAGTACTTCCTTATAGTCTGGGATTTCATACACTACGCAAAATCCCACGGCATAGCTGTCGGACCGGGCAGAGGCTCTGCGGCAGGAAGCATCGTGGCCTACAGTCTGGATATCACAGAGATAGACCCTATAAAATACAATCTCATATTTGAGCGATTCCTGAATCCTGAGCGGGTGAGCATGCCGGATATAGACATAGACTTCTGCATCGAACGCCGCCAGGAGGTCATAGACTACGTAATACGCAAGTACGGCAAGGACAAGGTGTCACAGATCATCACTTTCGGTACCCTGAAGGCCAAGGCTGCCGTAAGGGATATCGCCAGGGCCCTTGATGCCACGTACGCGGAGGGAGACGCCATCGCAAAGGCCATCCCTAATGAGCTTGGAATAACCATCGCGAAGGCTCTCGAGGTAAATCCCGATCTGAGACAGAGATATGAGAACGAGCCTCTGGTAAAGCAGGTGCTCGATCTTTCAATGGCTCTCGAGGGGCTTCCTCGTCATGCCTCGACTCATGCTGCAGGCATAGTTATCTCAAAGATGCCTCTCGATGAGTACGTGCCGCTCTATTCCTCAGATAAGGGTGTGGCGACGCAGTTCAACATGACCACGATCGAGGAGCTTGGCCTCCTCAAAATGGACTTCCTGGGACTCAGGAACCTCACTGTCATACGCGACGCGCTTCGCATGATCAAAGAAAACCATGGGATCGACATCGACTTCTCATCCATGGATTTTGACGATCCTGAAGTGTACAGGCTCATATCCGAAGGCAACACGAAGGGCGTGTTCCAGCTTGAGAGCGGGGGCATGACCGACTTCATGAAGAACCTCAGGCCGAGCTGCTTTGAAGACATAGTCGCCGGCATAGCTCTCTACAGACCGGGTCCGATGGACTCGATCCCTAAATATATAGATAACAAGAAGCATCCGGATCACGTGAAATACGTGGATCCTCATCTTGAGCCGATACTGGGCGTCACCTACGGCTGCCTCATCTACCAGGAGCAGGTAATGCAGATAGTGCGCGACCTCGGAGGATATTCCTTCGGACGGTCCGACCTGGTGCGCCGCGCCATGAGCAAAAAGAAGCTCCAGGTGATGCTCGAGGAAAAAGAGTATTTCATCAACGGCAAGACTGATGAGGATGGCAATGTCGAGATAGCCGGCTGCGTACGCAACGGCGTTCCGGCTTCAGCTGCAGAGACCATTTTTGAAGACATGGTCACCTTTGCTTCGTATGCGTTCAACAAATCGCACGCGGCTGCTTATGCTGTCATCTCGTATCAGACAGCGTATCTCAAAGCTCACTATCCGGCGGAGTTCATGGCGGCTCTGATGACCAGCATGGCCGGAGACGCAAAGCATACTGCTGATTATGTGCGCAACTGCCGCGAGATGGGGATAGTGCTGGAGCCGCCTTCAGTAGTAAAGAGCGGAAAGAACTTCTCCACGGCGAACGGGCGCATAAGATTCGGGATGCTTTCGGTCAAGAACGTAGGCGAGGGCATAATCGAAGCCATAATCGATGCCCGCGGTCAGGTAAAAGACACGCACGACATTTACGAATTCATAGAGGCGATAGATGCCGGAGAGCTCAACAGAAAGGCCATCGAATCGCTGGTAAGGGCAGGAGCCTTCGACGATATCAATCCTAACAGGGCACAGCTCATGGCGGTATGCGATGATGCCGTGCAGAGGGCGCAGAAGAAGGCGAAGCACGGAAGCCGCGCGCAGATAAGCCTCTTCCAGCTCGATGATTTCGCCGATGAGGCGTTTGCGAGCCCTGAGCTTCCGAAAGTGGCGGACTTCAGCAAGGAAGCCAAGCTTGCCATGGAAAAGGAGATGCTCGGCGTATATCTTTCGGGACACCCGCTCGACGAATACGCGGCGCTCATCAGAGACAACACCAGCGCAGGCACGGCCGAGCTGACCGGCGGAGGGGAGGAGTTCACCGCTGAAGGCGATGACGCTGACAGCATGGTGATCAATACGTCTTCCTTCAAAGATGGTGATGCTGTCATCATGGCCGGCATGATAAGCGGCGTGCGTACCATGATCACGAGAAAATCCCAGGAGATGGCGAGGCTGACTCTCGAGGACTTCGACGGAGTCATAGACGCTATAGTATTCCCTAAGGTATATGAAAGGAAGAGAAATCTTGTCAGCAATGACATGATAGTCGGCATCTCGGGACGCGTCAGCTTCAAGGATGAGAGCGAGGCTGAAATACTCGTGGAAGACATAGTGCCGATAGAGAACATAGCCAGTCTGGGAAGGCCAAGGCAGAGGAACGGCGCGGAAAACGGCGGTTATTATCAGGGCGAAATCGGATACCCTGCCGGTGACATGTATCCGCCGGAGCCGAACGTCAGACAGGCGGGCAGACAGCCTTCGGCCCTCAATGACCCTGTAAAATTGAGGATAAGCGAAAAGGTGCTCGCCGCTCACGGCAGTCCGCGAAAAGTGCTGATGCATCTCACTGACATGATGAGCCTGTACAGGGGAGACCGTGACGTTCTTGTATACCTGCCGGGGCAGAAGCCGGTCAGGGGCAGTGCGGATAATCGCATAACGCTTACGGACGAACTCAGGGGAAAGCTCGTGAGACTGCTCGGTGAGGAGAACGTCAAAGGCTAGAGGTGAGCAGAGAGATGAAAAAAAGCATAGTCATATATACATCAAAGAGGGGATCAACGAAGCAGTACGCCGAGTGGATAGCGGAAGATCTCGGCTGTGAAGCCGTGACGCTTGCAGACGCCAAGGAGCTCGATCTCTATAGTTATGACTGCATCATATACGGCGGATGGATACGGGGATCGGGCATAGTAGACTTCGATAAGTTCGCGCGGATGCTCGATGAGCAGCTCATGAAGAGGCTTCTTGTGTTCGGCGTCGGCTTTGCGGATGAGACCGCGGAAAACTACGCGCAGGTGTGGGGATACAGCCTCGGAAAGATAGACCCGAAAAACGAAAACAGAGTGCTCCTTTACATACTGGGCGGAAGATATGACCCGGCGCAGGTGACCGGCCTCGATAAGTTCCTCATGAAGACGATGCGCGCGGTGCTGCTTTCGGGCAGTACGACTGACGCGAAGGGGCGGGCCAATATGATGAAAGAGCGCATAGACAAGGGCTGCGACATGGTAAGGCGTGAGAATATCGATTCACTCGTAAAGGATGCGAAAAAGATATTAAGCGGAAATAATTAAGCCCCGAAAAGCGTTAAGGCCTGCTTTATTGGTGATTGACAAATCTTAACTGCCTGTTCCATTGATATAGATTATCTGAATAGTACCAGTTATTAATAGAGTCTATTTGAATAGTTAGGAGCTTGAATCTAAAATGGTAATGAGGATGGGAACATAGCTTCCCGAATATTTTTCTCAATCGAAACAGGAGGAATGAAACATGTCAATCGAACTGGAATATGCATTGGAACACAAGAATGATCCAGCAGTCCTTTGCTGCAGAATGGAGCCGGGCGAAATCTCGCATCACAACCTCGAAGACCCAGCTATCTTCCCTGATCTGGTAGATACAGGCCTTCTGAAGCTCGACGGATGCCTCACTATCGGACAGTGCCTCGGCGCTACTCTGAAGGAAGTCTCCGACTCACTTACACCGCTTACAGCAGAGATCGTGGACAACATCCAGGATCCGGCTGCAGACGAAGAAGCAGCAGAAGAGGAAGCTCCTGCTGAAGCAGCAGCACCTGCTGTCGCAGTACCTGCAGGCACACAGGTAGCTTTCAGCGGCGGAGTCGTTAAGCTCTACATCGCAGAGGGCAAGGACATCGCTATCGAGTTCCCGGTATAGTCCATAATTTTACAGAAACAGAGAGGGCGGCTTTCACGTATCCCAACAGGGAGAAAGGAAACCGCCCTTTTTTGTTGTCTGCTTACTTGCGTTATCAACTGCAATGATGCATAATAACGTGTTAGCTTTAAGGCCTGAAAAAGGACAGGGACAGAAGGGTTCATAAAATGTGGAAGAAATTGTTTGAACCGGTAGATATGACGCAGGGCGATCCGGTTCGTCAGATAGTAAAATTCATGATACCTATGCTGATCGGCAATGTTTTTCAGCAGCTGTACAACACTGTCGACAGTATTGTAGTAGGCAAATATATAGGCGACAATGCGCTTGCAGCGGTAGGAAGCGCAGGTCCGATAGTCAATCTGCTGCTGGTGCTCTTCATCGGCATTTCGGTGGGCGCGGGCATAATGGTCTCTCAGTACTTCGGAGCCAAACAGAGGAAGGCTCTGTCCAGGACCATAGGCTGCTGCATAACCATGACATTTGTGGCATCTCTGATAGTGATGGTTCTCGCGCCGCTCATCACGATGCCGCTTCTTAAGCTGCTCAACACGCCTGATGAGATAATCGACTGGTGCGACGGATACCTCAGGATACTGTTCCTCGGTATCGCGGGCTGCGCATTCTATAACATACTCGGAGGAGTGCTCCGCGGACTCGGTGATTCGGTTTCTGCCCTTCTGTATCTTGTGGTAGCCACTCTTCTCAACATAGTCCTTGATATCTACTTTGTAGCTTCACTGAACATGGGCGTTTCGGGAGTTGCTCTCGCGACTGTCATCGCGCAGGGCGTTTCAGCCGTGCTTTCATTCCTCAAGCTCCGCCGCAGAACGGACTGCTTCGATATGAAGGCAAAATATCTGGTCCCTGCACGCAAATATCTGAGTGAGCTCGTAAGGCTCGGACTGCCTTCAGGCATCACTCAGGCAATATTCTCGCTTTCGATGGTAGTGGTGCAGTCGCTCACAAACAGTTTCGGACCGATGTGCATAGCAACGAACGTAATAGTAATGAGGGTAGACGGCTTCGTCATGTTGCCTGCGTTCTCGTTCGGATCCGCCATGACCACATTTGCCGGTCAGAATATAGGAGCGGGCAGGCTCGACCGCGTCGAGAGCGGCTCAAAGAAGGGCACGCTCGTAGCCATGGCGACATCCGCTGTCATCATGGTCATAATACTTTTCTTCGGAAAATACCTGATGGCACTGTTTACGAATACAGATGAGCTGATAGAGCAGAGCTATCACATGATGCTGATACTCGGCATCGGATATGTGGCAATGGAAGTCACACAGTGCCTGCAGGGCGTGATGAGGGGAGCCGGAGATACGATGTCGCCGATGTGGCTGTCCATGATCTCCACCGTAATAATCCGTGTGCCGCTGGCATATCTGATGACATGGATGACGAGGTCGCCGGAAAATCCGCACGGACAGTTCTACATGATGTTCGTGTCGCTGCTTCTCACCTGGCTGATAGGAGCCGCCATGACATACGCGGTCTACAGGACAGGGCGCTGGAAGCGCAAGGCTTTGGTATAGTTTCTGAGAGCTGTATGATCACAGGAGGGGGTATCTGGAATGGACAGCTTCAACTGGGAATGCAAAACTAAGGTAAGGTTCGGAACAGGCTGCGTCAAGGAGCATCTGGCACAGTTCGTCAGAGAGTATGCTCAGCCGGGACGCAATGTGATGATAGGCTACGGCGGGGGCTCCGTAAAACGCAACGGAGCGTACGATGATGTGCTCTCCGTGCTGGAATCTCTCGGATACAGCAGGGAAGGCAGCGCTGCTGAGGGAAATCTCATCATAGAGTTTTCAGGCATAATGTCGAATCCTACGCTGGCCAAAATGAAGGAAGGCGCTGAGCTGGCTTCCGGAATGAACGCGGGGCTCATCATAGCTATAGGCGGAGGTTCGGTAATGGACTGCTGCAAGACTGTCGCCGTACAGGCTGATTATGACGGAGACGCGTGGGAAGACTTCTGGATGCTCGGAAAGCCGATCACTCATAACGTCATCCCTTGCGGAGTCGTTGTGACCATGCCTGCAACGGGCAGTGAGGTGAACGGCTGCGCCGTGCTCACAAACGAGGAGACGCACATAAAATGCGACAGGGATTATCCGGAAATGAACCCGCTCTTCGCGCTCATGGATCCGGCCTACACTCTGACCTTGCCGCTGCGCCAGTTAAAGGCAGGGACCTTCGACATACTCTCTCATATAATGGAGACATACTTCAGCTTTCCGGCCGGAGATAACCCGGCGGACGATGTTTCAGAAGGCCTTATGAGGGGACTCATAAGGGATTTCAGGGCGGCTCTCGCCGATCCTCAGGATCTTCAGGCCAGAAGCAACATCATGTGGACTGCTTCGCTTGCCGAGAACCGCATCATAAAGACAGGCAAAACGAAGGATTTTCAGGCCCACAACATGGAGCACCAGCTCTCGGCATACACGGACTGCAATCACGGTGAGGGACTGGCTGTGCTCCACCCGGTCTACTACAGACATATATATAAGGACGGACTGCCAAAATTCGTGAGCTTCGCTGAACGTGTCTGGGGGCTCAGCAGAGACGATTATGACAGCGATGAGGCGCTGGCTCTTGCGGGCATAGACGCCCTTGAAGCCTTCATAAAGGAGGCGGGGCTGCCTTCAACGCTGAGGGAGATCGGCTTCGGTGCTGATGAGGAAAAGCTGCTTCCTGAGATAGCGGAGTCGTGCTTTATCTCGCAGGGAGCATTCAGACAGCTCACAGCAGAAGAAATACTTGAAATATACCGTGAGTGCTGGTAAAAAGCACCCGCAGATAACTGAAATGAACACGCTTCACTATGAGGCGTGTTTTTGTTTGTACAAAATTTGTAGTTGGCTGTAAAAATAATTGACGGTGCATTTTTGGGCCAATATAATAAATTTATAAGGGGAAATTGGTTTCTGATAAGGGTATTGCAAATAAGGAGGGCTGTATGAAAAAGAATGACACATTAACTCCGCTACGTAAACTTGGCTACGAGTCAGGTATCGGCTCCGAATCGATCGTTTACAACATGTTCTATGTTTACTTTATACTGTTCCTGACTACAGTCGCAGGGATCAATCCGGTGCTCGCCGGCACTATCTCACTGATATCAGTGCTGGTAGACGCTGTCACAGACCCTCTGATCGGCTGGATATGCGACAAACCGGGGGCGGACATGAAGAAGTACATGCTCGTCGGCGGAGTGTTTACAGGCATACTTCTCGGACTTACATTCATCGTCGTTCCGGGAAGCCAGGCTGTCAAATTCATATACTATACAGTCGTATCCTCGATAATGTGGGTATCGTACACAGCATTCTGCATTCCGTACTATGCCTGCGTAACACAGATGACAGATGATTACGATGAACTCACAAAGATAAGGGGAATATCCTCAATGATGAACGCTCTGTTCATATATGTAGGCGCGGCGCTTCCTTCGGTATTCGTCGGTGTCTATATCGGAGCGCTCAGCGAGCAGACCGCATGGACTGCAGCGGCTTTCTCGATCGGCGCTCTTTCGATCATCTTCGGAGTCATCAACTACCTGTCCATCAAGGACGTCAGATTCATCAAGAAGGCTGTTGAAGAAGAGAACGACGGCATCCTCAGGACTTACGCAGACCTCATGAAGCTGAAGCCTATGAAGTGGTTCATCCCATGGATCTTCTTCATGCTCTTCGCCAATGCGATCGCCACTGCGAACGTCGAGTATGTGATCATCTACAAGGCAAACCTGCCTGCAACGGTTATCACTCAGACATCAGCGATGACAGTCATCTGCTTCCTGGTAGGCTCGCCTATCCTGACATGGGTAGCGACAAAATGGGACAGAAAGCACGCTGTAATAGCCGGATACGTACTGTGCCTGATAGGCCTTGTGTTCTGCAAGGTAAAGGGCATCAGCAGCCTGGTCGACATATTCATCCTTCAGGGTGTTACCGGCCTTGCCTGCGTAGGATTCTGGTGCTTCTTCTATGATTTCTCATACGACCTTATCGAGCTCGATGAGTACAAGAACAGAAAGAACAGAGCGGGCTGCATCACTTCGTTCCCGCAGCTGGTACAGAAGCTCGGAAACGCCGTAGGACTCCAGGCGATCGGGATCGCGCTGGCAGCTGTAGGCTTTGATGCTGCAAATGAAGTACAGGACGCATCCACACTGACAGGACTTGAGAACATATCGACGCTCTTTGTAGGCGCATGCCTGCTCATATCGCTCATATGCATGATCAAATATCCGGTAAACAAGGTGAAATACGCAAAGCTTCAGGCTGCAAATGAAAGAAGACGCAATGGAGATGTGGATTTCGATGATCCTGATCTCGATGAGATACTCTGACCGCTGCCGCTGATCATCACATGAGAGGCAGGTGAAACCATGTCAAAACTACTGAATGAAAAGGAACGGAGAAAGCAAAATGGGCAAACCGGGACTCGCTGAAAGAAAAAAGAACCGGAATATGGAGATCGTAATGCATAACGCGCTCCACTTTTTTGAGGATAACGGTTATGACAACACGACGATCGAGCAGCTTTGCGATGCGGCAATGATATCCCAGTCCACTTTTTTCAATTACTTCGGTACCAAGGAAAAGATAGTGGAGCTGGTGATGAAGGACGGGCTCAAGGATTGCTATGAGTTCCGCGAAAAACTGCTTGCCGATAAAAACGGCCTGAATGGCTCGGCGAAGAAAATGCTGATGTTCATCTGCCGTGCAAACGACAAATACTGCAGAACTGTGAGCGTATTTCACAGGATAGCGCTGCAGAGGCAGGAATTCAGAGATATCGAAGAGGAGTACAACGCTCTTGGCGCGCAGATGCTGGAGGCGGAGTTTGAGAGCAGGGGGCGGAAATGCCCGCTCAGCAATGAGACTCTCAAGGTAATGCTCGGCGGCATCTTCGCTGAACCGATGCTGACGCTTCCGCCTGAGGAAGCCTGCGCGAAGATAAGGCAGACGGTATCCGAATTCCTCGACTACATATTTGAATAAGCAATAGTTATTTCTACAGGAGGCAACACACATGGCATACGACGGATTTGCAATCGATAAGTATCTGGACGCGGACGCGGTGAACGCTCAGCTCGACAAGCTCAAGAGCGGGCCTGTATATGGAGTCCTTCCGGATGCTCTTGAACAGTATGAAAAGGAGTATTTCGAAAAGAAATGCCCGCGCTCAAAAGCTGAGATAAGCGAGGCGAAGCAGATAATACCGGGCGGAGTGCAGCACAATCTGGCTTTCAACTATCCGTTCCCTATAGTCATTACAAAGGCTGACGGAGCAAAACTCTATGATATCGACGGAAATGAGTATTACGATCTGCTCCAGGCGGGCGGCCCTACGGTTCTTGGGAGCAATCCTGAGGTGATCCGCGAGAAGGTGATCGATCTTCTCAATACATGCGGACCGTCGACCGGACTCTTCCATGAGTTTGAATACAAGCTGGCAAAGAAGATATCGGACTGCGTTCCTTCGGTCGAGATGTTCCGCATGCTCGGATCGGGCACTGAGGCAGACATGGTTGCCTCGAGGATCGCAAGGCTCAAGACGGGCAACAAGAACATCCTCAAGATGGGCGGAGCGTACCACGGCTGGTCTGACATGCTGGCTTACGGCATAAGGATACCGGGCACAAAGGGCCTGCAGTCGAGAGGCATACCGGGCTACGCTTTCAGCCATACGGATGAGTTCTTTCCGGGCGATCTTGACGATCTCGAAAAGAAGCTCAGAAAGAACAGACTCACAGGCGGCACGGCCGCGGTCTTTGTTGAGCCTGTCGGCCCTGAAAGCGGCACCTGGCCTGTAACAAAGGATTTCATACTGGGAACGGTCGAGCTCGCTCACAAGTATGGCGCACTTGTGGTCTTCGATGAAGTCGTTACGGGCTTCCGTGTCGGGCTCTCAGGAGCACAGGGCTACTTCGGAGTAGATCCTGACCTCACTGTATTCGGAAAGGTGATAGCGGGCGGATACCCGGGAGCCGGCGGCATCGGCGGTCACAGAGACTGCATGCAGCACCTCGGAGCAGGACTCGACTCAAGCGGCAAGAAGATCAAAAAGGCCCTCTGCGGCGGAACGATGGCCGCGACGCCTATAAGCTGCTGCGCAGGCTACTATACACTTGAAGAGATCGAAAAGACCAATGCCTGCGAGAAGGCCGGACGCATGGGAGACCGCCTTACAGAAGGCATCAGGGCTTCGGCCGAGAAACACGGTCTGCCATTCGTAGTATTCAATCAGGGCTCCATCTGCCACGTCGACACGGTAGGGACCATGCATTATTCCATCGACTGGGGCAAGCCATGGCAGATTCCGACAGTGCTGAAGGAGACATCCAGAAGACAGAAGGAGATGGAGCATGTCGGAGCGGCATACATGGCAGAGGGAATCATCACGCTCGCGGGATCTAGGCTCTACACGAGCGCGGCCTATACCGAAGAGATGATAGATGATGTGATCGCGCGTTTCGACAAGGTATTTGATAAGTGCGGAAAGCTTGACTGATCATTAACTGAACGATGAAGTCTAAGGGGGTGCTTCATGGCTGTTATTCTTGCGTATGATATAGGAACAACGGGAGTAAAAACCTGTCTTTACAAGGTAGGCAGCGCCATCGATCTTATGGGAGCGGCTTCTGAAGGATATGAACTGTATACGATCCCGGGAGGCGGAGCCGAACAGCACGCTGATGAGTGGTGGGACGCGATCTGCAAAAGCACGGAAGCTGTCCTTGAAAAGACCGGGGCAGACCCGGCGGATGTAGACGGCATAACATTCTGCTCTCAGATGCAGGGACTGGTGCTGGTCGATGAAGAGGGAGTGCCTGTAAGGCATCCGATGAGCTACATGGACCAGCGGGCGTCCGAAGAGATGAAAGAGGGTATCGGCACCGGCGTGAAAATAGCCGGAATGAACGCCGAAAAGCTGCTCAAGTCGCTCCAGATAACAGGCGTCGCTGCAGGCAGTGTAAAGGATCCGATCTGGAGATACGTCTGGGTAAAGAACCACGAGCCTGAGAATTACAGCAGAGTGAAGTGGTGGCTCGATGTGAAGGAGTATGTCATCGGGCGCATGACCGGCAAGTTCGTCATGACTGAGGACTCCGCGTGGTCGACCATGCTGTATGATACGAGAAAGAAGTCATATGGCTGGAGCAGTGAGCTTTGCGAAATGTTCGGCATCGACATCAGCCACATGCCTCCTGTCATAAAGACATCCGATGTCGCGGGCACGCTCAGGGAAGAACAGGCGGCAGAACTCGGCCTCAGGGCAGGGACTCCTGTTTACGGAGGAGGCGGAGACGCCTCGCTTATCGGCATAGGCGCGGGATGCGTAAAAGCCGGTCAGACCCACATGTACTGCGGCACATCGGGCTGGGTGTCCACCCTGGTAAAGAGGCAGAAGATAGACACTGAAAACATGATAGGCGGAGGGCTTGGCGCAGTGCCGGGACTTTTCAGCTATTTTGCCGAGATGGAGACCGCAGGCAAGTGCCTCGAGTGGGTTAAGGACCATCTTGCAAAGGATGAGATCGGCGTGTATATGGATCAGGAGGACATAGCCGGCAGCAAGGAGACGGTCTATGAAAGCCTTTATGATTACATGTCTGAAGTGATCGGAAGCTGCCCTGCAGGAGCGGGAGGCGTCATCTTCACGCCGTGGCTCCACGGCAACAGATGTCCTTTCGAAGATCATCTTTCGAGAGGCATGTTCTTCAACATCTCCCTCGATACCGGAAAGACAGAGATGCTTCGCGCGGTGACAGAGGGCGTATGCTATCACCTCAGATGGATGCTTGAATGCGAAGACAAGAAGATAAAGACCTCTAAAACCATAAGGTTTGTAGGCGGCGGCGCGCTTTCGCCGGTGACATGCCAGATACTGGCCGACATTACAGGCAGAACGATAGAAACGGTAGCCAGTCCGCAGAATGCCGGAGCGGTGGGAGCAGCTCTTACGGCTGCTGTCGGCATGGGAGCGGTAAAGGGACTCGCAGAAGCCGCAGGGCTGATCCCTGTGACGGCCGTATACAGGCCAAATAAAGAGGATGCCGCGGTATATGACCGCAACTTCGAGGTGTTCAAGAACCTTTACAGGGCCAACAAAAGGAACTTTGAGATGATGAACGGCCTGCAGCCGGCACCGGCGCAGCGCGGAAGCAGAAAAAAACGGCCGGAGACCGTCAAAAAGACTGAAAAAAAGGCTGACAAAAAGCAATAAAAGCCTTGCAAACAGTGGAGTGTTTTCCTATAATATATGGGCGCGCGTCTTGCGCGCTCATATTTATTTGTCACACTGTAGTCGGCCGCGGTGCTCTGAAAATCAGGGGTTTAAGGCGTATGGCCTAAGGGCTGAGACTCAGTGGAAGTTGATTAACCGGAGGTTAAAAAATGTCAGTAGTATCAATGAAACAGCTGCTCGAAGCAGGCGTCCACTTCGGACATCAGACAAGAAGATGGAACCCTAAGATGGCTCCTTACATCTTCGCAGAGAGAAACGGAATCTACATCATCGACCTTCAGCAGACGCTGGGACTTATCGATGAAGCGTATGATTTCATGAGAAAGGTCGGAGAGACCGGCAAGCCGGTTCTGTTCGTCGGAACAAAGAAGCAGGCTCAGGCTGCCATCAAGGATGAGGCAGAGAGATGCGGAATGTACTTCGTAAACGAGAGATGGCTGGGCGGAATGCTCACAAACCACAAGACTATCAGCAAGAGAATCGAAAGACTCGCTGAGATCAGACAGATGCAGGAAGACGGCACTATCAACAAGTATGCCAAGAAGGAAGCTCTGAAGCTGATCGCTGAGGCTGACAAGCTCGAGAAGTACCTCGGCGGAATCAAGGACATGAAGGGAATGCCTGGTGCAATCTTCGTTGTTGACCCTAAGAAGGAAAGAATCGCTGTCAAGGAAGCAAGGATTCTCGGAATCCCTGTAGTAGGTATGGTAGATACAAACTGCGATCCTGATGACGTAGACTTTGTTATCCCGGCTAACGATGATGCTATCAGAGCCGTAAAGCTGATCACAAGCTGCATGGCCGATGCTGTCATCGAGGCTAAGCAGGGTGAGAGCTTCCAGGAAGCTCCTGCAGAGGCTGCTGAAGCTGAAGCAGAAGAGGAAGCTGCAGACGAAGAGTAATTCAAGGAGGATAAAATGGCTGTAACTGCACAGATGGTTAAAGAGCTGCGCGAAATGACAGGCGCAGGCATGATGGACTGCAAGAAGGCTCTCGTTGAGGCTGACGGCGATATGGATCAGGCCGTTCAGATCCTCAGAGAAAAGGGACTTTCAAAGGCTGCCAAGAAGGCCGGAAGAATCGCTGCTATGGGTCTTGTAAAGACTGCGGTATCCGAAGACGGAAAGACAGCTGCTATCGTAGAAGTTAACTCAGAGACAGACTTCGTTGCAAAGAACGACGAGTTCATCGGATTCGTTGAGGGACTCGCAAAGCTGGCTCTCGATTCTGAAAGCAATGACATGGACGCATTCAAGGCTACAGCTTTCAACGGCTCCACAGTAGGAGACGCTCTGACAGCCCTCATCGCCAAGATCGGTGAGAACATGTCTGTAAGAAGAATCGACAAAGCTTCGGGCGAAGTTATTGCTACATACATCCACGGCGGCGGAAACATCGGCGTTATCGTAGCTGCCAACGGTGCGGACAATGACGCAAACAAGGCTGCTCTGAAGAACGTAGCAATGCAGGTCGCTGCTATGAACCCTCAGTACGTAAGCAGAGACGAGATCTCCGAGGATGAGCTTGGCAACATCGGCAAGATCACTCTCGAGAGCGCTCTGAACGATCCGTTCTCACTTCCGAAGCCGATCCTGAACGGACTCCTTGACAAGGTTGAGGGAGTATGGGAAAAGGCTGACCTCGACATCCTGTCCGAGAAGAGAGCAGACAAGAGCTTCAACTTCAATTATCTGCCTAACTTCCTTTCAGAGGAAGCAAAGACAAGACTTGCCGGACTCGCTATCGCTGCAAAGATGGAGATCTCCGAGAACAAGATCTTCAAGGGCCTGGTAGACGGCCGTGTAAAGAAGCAGCTGAAGGAGATCTGCCTGCTCGATCAGACTTATGTAAGAGCAGAAGACGGAAAGCAGACTGTCGGCGAATATCTGAAGTCGGTAGACAAGGATCTTGCTATCACAAAGGTAGTCAGATTCGAAGTAGGCGAAGGAATCGAGAAGAAGGAAGAGAACTTTGCTGAAGAAGTAGCTGCACAGCTCAAGAAATAGGATCAAAGATCACTGAACAAAAATCCGGGACTCACAGAGCCCCGGATTTTTAATATCCAGCAGTTTATTACAGATAACGGTCGAGAGACTCCCAGAGCTCTTCGCCGGCTTCGATTATATGATCCTTCAGTCCGCGGCCGAAGGAGAGGATGTTTTCCTTTGCCTCATATCCTGTGGTGATGGCATCGACTATGGCTTTGTTGCGCATCGAGCGTATCGACGTCTCAAGCTCCTCCTGTGTGTTTTCGATGTCATGAATCAGATGCCGGCCGGCAGCGTCTATATCGCCGAGTATCTGCATCAGTTCTCCCTGCGACTGCATCCATGATCCCCTGAGCGGATCGCGTCTGCCGTATACGCCCCGCCTGTAATTGTCCTCAACGATCTTATACCTTTCACAGGCGTTGGCTACAGCGTCAGTCCAGGATATGTACAGCTCGTTACCGGCGTTGATGCCTGTCTGGCGCACGCGCTCAGGAGCGCGGCACAGCTCCTTGAGCTTTGCCTGCAGGGCTTCCGCGTTCTCATCAATAAGGAAGCCGTTCCTGTTATCCGTTACGCCTTCTGAGGCGCAGCTGTTCTTTATTATTACGGCTGCCGTATCGCTTGCGGCCGCTTCGCGTACTACCAGACCGTTGGTATCGAAAGTGGAAGGGAAGAGAAAGAGATCTGCCCTCTGATACCACGCACGCAGAAGCTGGCGGTCTGAAAGAGGCCCTGTGAAGAACACCTTCTGCGAAAGACCGAGCTCGTCGCTGTATGCGCGCACTTCCTTCTCGTCGCCGCCTCCGCCGACAAATATCATGCGGAAATCGGTTCCTTCAGCCTCAAGACCGGCCAGCGCGTCAAGTATTATGCGCAGACCCTTGTACCACATGAGCCTGCCGATAAACAGAAAGCACGGAACATCAGCGGGGAGGTCATAGCCGGCTGCCGCTTCGGCGACAAGTTCTTCTGAGACCTGCTCTCTTGGAAGATCGACTCCGTTAGGCATTACTATGTAATCGCCTTCATAACCGATGGACCTGAGGTTCTCACCGGCTCCCTCGCTTACTGTCCATATCTCATCGCAGGCATTGACATTCCTCAGCAGTGCCTGAAGGGCACCTTCCTGAAGAGCCTTGCTTTTTACGGCATTGGCTATGTCGATATCGTATTTCGTATGCCAGGTGAGCACCAGCGGAAGATCGTAAGCTTCTGCCAGCGATCTTGCAAGCAGGCACGATGCTACAGGACAGTGCGTATGCAGTACCGACACATGTTCTGATTCCACCGCGTGAGCTGCTTCGGGCGAAAAAGGATAGCCCGTGACGTAGCCGATCAGCTTTCTGGTGTCTATGCTCGGATACCTTATGACAGGGAATCCGTATCCGCTGTCGTCGCTCCCTGGTACCTGAGGAGTCATGACAACTGAATGGCCGTGGCTGCGTTCTATTATGCGCGCGTAATTCATTACGGCGTTGGCGACTCCGTCTATGGTAGGCGGGAATGAGTCATTAAGTAAGCAAATAGTCTGTTTCTTTTCCATGACTGTATTGTATCAGATGAGAGGACTGATTCACAGCCGGCATTGCTTAAGGAGTGGATTTGAAGTAAAATTGCTACAGTTTTGGACAATTGAAAATCGGTAATGAAAGGAAAAATGAACAATCAGGAAAGCAGAGAAAAAGTAATAATAAGGACCAGCTATGTGGGGATCGCAGTGAATGTTCTGCTCGCTGCCTTCAAGGCCGCAGTAGGACTGCTGTCAAATTCCATCGCTGTAGTACTTGATGCGGTAAACAACCTGTCAGACGCTCTGTCTTCTATCATAACCATCATAGGGGCAAAGGTAGCCGGCAAAAAGCCTGACAAGAATCATCCTCTTGGCCACGGGCGCAGCGAATATATCTCCGCGCTGGTCGTAGCCGCGATAGTGCTTTACGCGGGGATCACCTCGCTGACAGAGTCGGTCAAGAAGATCATAGAGCCGTCAGCGGCGCATTACTCGAATATCGCGCTGATCATCATAGCCGTAGCCGTCATCGCGAAGATACTGCTCGGCAGATATGTAAAATCAAAGGGTGAGCAGACAGGCTCGGGTGCGCTGGTCGCTTCGGGCACCGATGCGCTTTCTGACGCCGCCATATCAGCGGGAGTACTCGCGACTGCCCTGATATATACATTCAAGGGTATCTCGCTTGAGGCATACATGGGCGTTATCATCTCGGGCTTTATCATCAAGGCCGGTTTCGAAATGGTGAGTGACACGGTAAGTGACATACTCGGAAAACGTACGGACGAAGAGGTGTCAAAGAAAATAAAGGCGCTGGTAGCGGCAGAGCCTTCCGTGCTTGGCGCGTACGACCTCTTTGTGCATAATTACGGCCCGGGAAGGGAGTATGCCTCCATCCACGTTGAGCTGCCTGACAGCATGACTGTAGATCAGGTAGATGTGCTGACAAGAAAGCTGACAGAAAAGGTGTACAGGGAGACGGGAGTCATCCTGACCGGAATCGGAGTATACTCGCGCAACACAAACTCAAATGCCGAGCATATCCGCATGGAGGTGCAGAATGCCGTGCTTGCGCATGAGTGGGCGCTTCAGATGCACGGATTCTATATCGACGAGGAAGAGAAGATCATCAGGTTCGATGTAGTGATGAGCTTCGACATATCCCAGAGCGAAGGCGCTGAGATAATACACGAAGAGATAAGCAAAATGTATCCTGAATACAAGGTTATCGTTGTTCCGGATATAGATATAACAGATTAAGGAATCGGAAAAAGAAATGGAAGATTATATTGTAAGAGCTACCGCTGCCGGCGAAACGGTGAGGGCCTTTGCCATAAGGTCAACGGATCTGACTGCCGAAGCGCGTGAGCTGCACCACACATATCCTGTAGTGACCGCGGCCCTCGGAAGGCTGCTGAGCGCCGGAGCCATGATGGGCTCGATGATGAAGGGCGATAATGATAAGCTGACTCTTCAGATGAAGGGCGACGGCCCGGTCGCACAGCTTACAGTCACTGCGGACAGCCACGGAAATGTAAAGGGATTTGCGGCGAACCCATGCGTCGACATCCCGCCTAAAAGACCGGGCAAGCTCGATGTAGGCGGAGCTGTAGGAAAGGGCTTTCTCACTGTTATCATGGATCTCGGCCTCAAGGAGCCGTACAACGGACAGGTGGAGATACAGACAGGAGAGATAGGCGACGACCTCGCGTATTACTTCACTGTATCGGAGCAGACGCCGTCTGTTGTCGGACTTGGAGTCATGGTGGATACGGACAGCTCAGTAAAGCACGCAGGAGGATTCATACTTCAGGTTATGCCTGATGCCTCTGAAGAGACTATCGAAGCGCTCGAAGCCAGAGTGGCTGAAGCGGAGCCTGTGACAACGATGATGGACAAGGGCATGGGGCCTGAAGAGATCCTGGAATTCTATCTGGGCGATCTGGGCCTGAAGATCACCGAAACGCAGCCTGTAAGATACCACTGCGGATGCTCCAAGGAGAGAGTAGCCGGAGCGCTGGCAACCATAAGCACTGCTGATCTTGAAGAGATGATCAGCGACGGCGAAGAGATAGAGGTAAAATGCTACTTCTGCAATTCGGCGTATAAGTTCAGTACTGAAGAATTAAAAGAGATGATAGCATCCAGATAGGAGGACGACATGTTCAGACCAATGAGAAGAAGCAAGCAGGCACTGAGTCATGAGGAGATCATAGATCTTCTGAAGACAGAGACAAGAGGAGTCATGTCTGTACAGGGTGACAACGGATATCCTTACGGATTCCCTATCAATCACTACTATGACGAAGAGACCAATAAGATATACATCCACGGAGCGAATTTCGGACACAGAGTCAGCGCCGTAAAGGCCGATCCTAAGGTATCGTATTGCGTGTTCGGCGGAGAATATCAGAAGGAAGGCGACTGGGCAAAATACGTGAAGAGCGTCATCATTTTCGGCAAGGCTGAGCTGATAGAAGACGCGGGAGAGATCGTCAGGATATCCAGACTGATCTGCTCAAAGTTCCCATGCACAGAGGAGTATATCGAGCATGAGATCGAGAAGGACGCACCGAGGACTCTCATCATAGCCATAAATATCGAGGACATGAACGGAAAGCTGGTCCACGAGGCTTAAGACTATGGATAAATGCAGAAGATGTGTCATCATCGGCGGCGCTGATATAAGCGATTATTCACGGATGCGCGGATATCTGCGCGCTGACGATTTTACAGTATACTGTGACAGCGGACTGAAGCATCTCAGCGGGCTTGGCGCAGAGCCGTCACTTATCGTGGGTGACTGGGACTCACATGAAGATCCTCATATGGATGTTGAGACGATCACTCTTCCTGTGGCAAAAGACGACACCGACACTGTTTATGCCATGAAAGAGGGGGTAAAGCGCGGGTTCAGGGAGTTCCTGCTTCTCGGAGCCGTCGGAGCCAGGCTCGATCACACACTCGTGAATCTGTATATCCTGACAGCTCTTGAAAACAGGGGCTGCCATGGTGTGATCGCCGATGACTGGTCAGAGATGGAGCTTATCTCATCATGGACCGATGAAGAGGGGACGAAACATCCCGGAACAGCATCAGTGGAAGACCGTTATCCGTTCTTTTCACTTGTCGCGCTCGAGGGACCGGCGAAAGGCGTGAGCATACGCGGCGCCAAATTCGGACTCGATAAAGCGTCAATAGGTCCTGACTATCAGTATGCTACCAGCAACGAAGTTCTGCCGGGAGAGACCGCAGAGATCACTGTAGAAGACGGCAGATTGCTTTTACTAAAAATTCTTTAGAGCGTGCCTGACGGTATTATTGCAGCCCGCTTTTGAATCTGAACAAGAAAAAAATCATCTTGAAAAGAAATCCGCTTGTTCACTCCGTTGATAACTCCCTTTCTTCGTGGTACACTATACTGACTGAAAAAGGAGGTACTAATGGA
>Ga0310695_10005191_pt1 | contig 22996 bp, 18 predicted proteins | sample RumenRJG_04DNA_FD_203882 | JGI IMG/M metagenome (GOLD analysis project Ga0310695, IMG submission 203882) | Bovine rumen microbial communities from Lethbridge, Alberta, Canada - RJG_04 (v2) (version 2) | ecosystem: Host-associated > Mammals > Digestive system > Stomach > Rumen | place: Canada...
TGAGCGCGTATGAGTAAAAGTTGATGTCAAAATTAATATGAAAGACTGATTGTAATGTTGTTTGTCATCAGTTGTTTGACATACAACATCAGCAGATTGGTCCAAAAAGAACTTCAGACATTACGTCTAAGGAGTTCAGTTCCTTTGTTGAATCCTATTGATGAATGCATTACGGGCCTCTTGACGATCACTTTCAGAGGCAAACTCTGCAAACATATCGAAGTCAGCAAGGCTGTCAAGGACGTCTTGACTTAGTGATGATGTGTTGTTGTCATCACTATATTCACTGAAGTCATCACCATCCGATGAATCAGATGAGTTTTGACGTTGTTGTGGATAGTTAGTTTGGTTGTTGTACATCTTACGTACGACTGACAAGGCAACTGTGTGCCTCTTCTTATTGATGTCATTAATCACAACTGAGACACCATTGTCAAGGTTCTTTTCTTCAAACCATACCCTACCCTTGCTGTGCTTACGAATGATGATGCATTCATTATCCTCATCACCATCACCAGGATGGTAATAGTATTGGTTTATTGGGAACTCCCAAGGATGTCTTGACCAGTATGTGACCAATTCATAAGCATCAGTTGGCAATACATCCCATTGCCTGAGGTCATCTGGCCTATAGCGGTTCATATTGTTTTCAGCAACGGTTAACCACCGTAGTGCCCAATGTCTCCAGTCATTGTGGTTGTTGAAGCGATGATCGACGATGACCTTATTGATTGGGTCAGGGTTTGGTATGAACATATTGCCGACAATGAGGTGAACTCTCAATGGGAATGACTTTGAGTCAGGTGTTGGATATAGTTTGGGTATGTTGACCATTGGATATTGAGTGTATGATATTGTAAGGTACTGACCTTCGACAGTATCATATAAGCTGTTTGGGTATGAAGTTTGAACCATAATGGTTGGGTATGTAAGGCCTTTCCAGATGAATGTTGTGTAACATTCTGGATGTGATTTGTAATCAATGAAGCCCGGTAAGGCTTCAAACTGACGTTGGTCCAGATTGAATGATCTGGAATTGTGTTTCAATTCATCTTCAGTTGCAGATGCAACATCGATTTCAGTTGTTGATGAAGCGGAAGCAGTAATGGTTTTGGGTGACATTTGGCATCGGTAAAATATGATTCGATAATATCCCTAATTCAATCAATTAAGAGCTCTGAGACCAACTTCCACCTATTTTCAACTGACCTCGATCTCTAACTACCCCAAACAGCTGACTAACCGTTCATTCTCTTTTTTGTCAACCACCTTCATCCTAAATACCCCAAATAACCAACTGACCGTTCATTCTCTTTTTTGTCAACCACCTTCATCCTAAATACCCCAAAACAGCTGAGCGACTGTTCATATCGTTTTTTACCCTATCGACTCCAATTTTTATATGTCACTCCGATCTAATCCAGGCAATCCAGGCAGGCAGCCTGCATTGCATTTCAGTAAGCATCAGACCCTAATTTTAGGCCCTTTTCAAGCTCTCAGACCCCTTATTTTAGGGGGTATTTTGCTATTCAGGCAGGTTTGCCTGAATAGCTTTTTGACCTTGTCAGACCACATCAGACCTTATTTTTACAGCTCCGGATTCGCTTATTTGATTCTGTTCATTCCGGTCAGTCCAGTCCGTTTCATCTGATTCCGTTCAATTCAGTTCAGTCAGAAACATCCCAAATCAGGGGTATAGTAAATTTCAGAACTGAATTCCAAATCACCCAAAATAGGATACCCCTTATCCCATTTTTTTCCCAAAACCAAATATGTTATCTAACAATTTACTCGATTCAATTCTCAAGAATTCAACTGAGCAGGTTCCAGAGGTTACAACCTTCAAGTATTGCAATACAGTAAGGGTTCCTAAGAACTCCGGTTCATCAAGGCCATTCAAGACACTCAACCTCAATAGATTCAATGAATATACATACATCAACGGCAACTACGTTTACGAATACATTAAGGCCGAAGATCCTTACAAACGTCTTCTCTTCGACTTAGATTCAATAAATGATCCAACTGAGTTCAACTCAATAAAAGAATCAGCTGACAAACTCTCTACCTTATTCGGACGTTGGGTCATCGGTGGTTATACAGAGTCTGAAGCTTTTCATAAAGTATGTCCACTCCCGGTTGTTAAGAATGCCCATCATCCACTATCCGCTCACCTCAGCTTCCCCGATACCTGTCTAAGCAATGATGATTATAAGCTCCTTATGAATCCAAACACCAATGCCAAGTTCATCCCTGTTTACAGTGAAGATGCCAAAGGTAGACGCAGGGTCATTGGTTATAAACTTGGCGACTTCCCTGCTTTGATTGACAAGGCCATATACTCCGGTAATACCACTGAAAGGTTATTAAGGCATCCAATCTCTGACAAGGAAGATTCAGAGAATGGTTTCAAGCGAATGAGGCTTGCTGGATGTGTACTTAACAGTGACTTCACTCCAGGTAAGAACACCGACTGCCTTATGTCTACCGATGGCCACGAGCTCATTATAACACTTAATGAATGTCAAGAGTTAGGTATCTACGAACCCGTTCAAGCCACTCGTCAGCCAACCTCTCAATCTACATCTCAACCGACATCCAACAGCCAAGGTGAATATGATCGAGAGTTGTCACTGGTCAAACTCGTCTTGTCATACCTCTATACTGCAGACGGTGATAAGGATGAGTCACTTGGAAAGAAGGTTATAGGCATTGCCGTCAGTGGTATGGGCAACAGATATCCTAAGGACACTCTCAAAGAAGTCTTCTATGAGTGGTGGAATACTGACAAAGATGGTAATGAGTATAAGCACAATGCCGATACAATGCTTGACCGCTATGTTGACACCTACTATGACAAGCCTTCTGATAAGTATGAAGGATATCCACCAGAGGTTTACATCAGAGCACTCATCAAGCAGGTCCCAGATAAGGAGGCAAAGAAGTTCCTCAGACAACGTCTTAATGAAACCTTCAAGACAGTTACCGTCATTGACAAGGATGAATATCATCAGTTCGATACCATTACATACCATTCTGAGGTTGAGATTCAGTCTTGTCGAACAGCTGACAAGAAGCTCAGTATGCTGTGTGAATGTGTCAGATATGACCCAATCAAAGGTGTCTTCTATACCTACATCCAAGAGACTTATGCTGTTACTGATATGAAGGCTGAACACTTCAAACTTAGATACCTCCCAGCCATCGTTGGTGCCGAAGGGTCAATCAAACTCTATAACGCTTTAATGTCACTTACTGCCTTAAGGGGAATACCAAGGATTGGCATTAACGACATCTGCCGCCACAACCCAATGGACGATGTTGTTGATGAGTCACCGCATACCAGACAGTCCGACATTGAATGCTTCTACCGCTTCTTCAATAAGATATTCAAGGATGAGTCACAAGAGGTTAGGGATTATGTGTTAAAGTGGATTGCCGTTATGATACAAGCACCAGGCAGCGTTGAAGTCGCTATCATTATATTGTCTGGTCTCCACGGTACTGGCAAGTCTCTGTTCTGTAAGGTAATTGCATTCCTACTATACGTTAAGCACACAGTCAACTTCAACAATAAAGCAGACCAGGCCATCTTCAGTCCTTACACTTCTTATGAGGATACCCTTACTGACCACACCGGCAAATTCAATGGTAAGGTCGCCAGGCGTAAGTTCTCAGGTATACAAGAGTTGGATGATAAGAATGACAACACACCTCAAGCACTTATAGTTGCTGGTCTTAAGCGATTGACCGACCCAATGAGGACTACTGAAAGGAAAGGCATTGACTCAACCGATGATGAGAACATCTGCCAAATAATGATCGGCACTAACTCTAAGCGTCCCATCCCCATTGAACATACTGAGAGAAGGTACTTAGCTGTCTCAATCAATAAGGAACATAAGAACGACAGAAAGTACTGGGCACAGTTCTATAACGGATTCTCTGCACCATACTTCATTAAGCATCTCTATGACCACTTCAAGGAAGACATAAGCATTGAAGGCTTTAATGAAGTGCAGATCCCAAGGACAGAACTCCTTATAAGAATGATGCTCGACTCCTTGACCACTGTTAATAGGTTCGTATGTGTCAACTACACCGACTGTGTCAATGGCCTCAACTTCAATAAGTTCTCAGACATAATCAGCAATGACAATCGCTTATTGGGTAAGTACGGCTCTGCTGCTAACCTATGGAAAGACTACCTCAGTGCTTATGATTGTGAACTATCAGTATCCCGAGATGGTAAACATAAGAGATACTTCCCATCTGATGAAGCCCTTGAAGACATTGAAGACATACAAGAACTCTATGCAAAGATGTATGCAGAAGGAGCTTTCGATGAAACCCCAATTGAGTTCGATGATGATGGGATTACAGAAGAAGCTAAGAAAGATGCTGACATATCCAACTTCATTGACTCAATAACTAAGGTCCAGGAATCCAAGAAAGGTAATTACCAGTATATCCTCAACTCTGATATCCCCAAAGATAGGAAGGTAGAAGTAGTTGAATGGTTGACCAACAATGAATGGACTATTGATAAGCATCTTGGAAGTGCCCGTAACCTCCGTGGATATAAGAAATCCTTGGACTGAGATGTGATATAATTTTTGCACAAACACATTTTCCAGGGAAGTTTTTTTTGATCACTCCGATCTAATCGGGGCAATCGGGGCAGCCCCTATTGCCCCTATCATAAGTGCGTTTCACTAAGCACCAGACCCCTATTTTAAGGCCTTTTCAAGCCGTCAGACCCCCTTATTTTAGGGGTATTTCAGGGATTGCCCCGATGTGCCCCGATTAGATTTCCATAAGGTCAGACCCTATTTTTAGACCTCCGACAAGCCTTCAGACTCTTATTTAAGGGGGTGTTTCAAGCAATGGTGGGATGTGATGGGATTAGAGAAACCATTTAGATGATGGGATTGCCCCTATTAGAATGACATAGCATTCAAGAGACAAAAAAGAATTCAGACATCTCACCATCTAATTAGATTCGGCGAAGATGTCATCTGACAATACCTCTTCAGTCTTATCAGGTTCATCATTAGTAGGTGTCTGGAGACTGTTATTGCCCCCTTATTTTAGGGGTATTTCAGGGATTGCCCCGATGTGCCCCGATTAGATTTCCATAAGGTCAGACCCTATTTTTAGACCTCCGACAAGCCTTCAGACTCTTATTTAAGGGGGTGTTTCAAGCAATGGTGGGATGTGATGGGATTAGAGAAACCATTTAGATGATGGGATTGCCCCTATTAGAATGACATAGCATTCAAGAGACAAAAAAGAATTCAGACATCTCACCATCTAATTAGATTCGGCGAAGATGTCATCTGACAATACCTCTTCAGTCTTATCAGGTTCATCATTAGTAGGTGTCTGGAGACTGTTATTGGCCATCCTCTCTTTACGTTGTCTGTAGTATTCCCTAGCCTTGGCCTTAAGTCTGTTGTGTTCCTCTTCAGTCATTGTTGCCTTCTTGGCTTCCCTTCTGGCTTTGGCCATCTCTAATAGCTTACTGTGGTTTGCCTCTCTATACTTCTTTTCATTGGCTCTAACCTTCTCAAGGTTACCGTCTCTGTACTTCTTCTGATAAGCCAACCTCTCTTCTCGGTGGTTCTTATAATAGTTGGTAGGGCTGATGATGTTCATATTGTATTGAGTATATTCATTATCTAGGTCAGAAGCTTCGAAGTTTTGCTTAATCCAGGATGGCAAGTATAATGATGGGACACTCTTCACCATATTCTTCTTCTTATATGAATATACTCGACAGTAATTGGATATGCAGTAGTTATTGCCTTTGTTGTCAGTATATTCCCTAACAACTTCACCTGGATAGTGAATGAATGGCTCCTCGTGGTGTGTCATAAAGTATCTTTGGTCAACTGCAGGAAGTCTGAGTGTAATGGTTGAACCAACTTCGTATGTAGTATAAGTCTGTTCGGTAGACATTTAATCGTAAATAAAAAAATCCATAATCCTATATTCATTTTTAGGTGTTTTAGATTCCCGAGGTTTCATACTGTGGAATCTTCTGAATTGTGCCTAGTATTGACAGCCGAGTAATGTTTATATGCTTGCCGACCATACTTAAACACCTTCTGACATAGTATTAGACCGAACAGTATGACAAGGACTATAGAGAGTGTGTCATACCCTGTCTTACCACTATTGCTACTATTCTTCTGTATCTGCTCTATTAGTAATTTAAGCAATTCATACTCATTGCTTGGTACGTCGTTGTTAACGCTGCTATCGGACATCGCTTTGGATAAAAAAACATTACAGTATATCAGTAGAACGAAAACACCTTATACATAAAATTCAATCAATCACATTAGATCGCTTAATTACGGTCATTGTATTCCGAAACACCGAAATCAGTCATCATACCATATTGGTCGAAGTTAATCCAGAAGATGTAGTCACATAAGCAGTGGACAGAAGCGACGGCACCAGAGTTTGAGAATGAACCATAAGAGGCAACGGCATTGAATCCGTGGTTAGTATTGATAGTAACATCATCGGCATTAGCACCTGCATCATAAGTAGAACTGAAGTAGATATCAGCAGATGTTTGGGTTGATTGTTGTATATTGCAAGGTACTGTTGGTGAATAGTTGCCATCGATAACTGAGTTGTAACCCCTTCTGAAGCATCCACCTTCATTAAGCTCTAATCCATATGCGAACTTATTGGGTAAGTATGTTGGTTGATTCATAAGGTTAATACCTCTTTGAAGCTTCTCAATAGCACCAGCACCGCCATAAGTATCTGTACCCTTGAGCCAGATCTTCTTACCAATGGTTGGAATGTTCAAGCTATTATATAAGTCAGAAGATGGTGTATACTTATCAGTGTCAGTATAGACGGCAGCAATACGTTCAATAGTCCTAGTATTCAATGCATCTTCAGTACGAGGTAATACTGGGTTATTGTGTAATTGAGGGTTCATATCAGTAGATGTGATAGTAGGTAAGAATGTGTAGTAATCTCTTGAATAAGGTTGAGTGATGAACATACGATCAATATTGGGTGCATTAAGGGTTGTCTGAAGTGCATTAGATGAAGAGCTGGCAGCATTAGTTTGATCGAAGTTCTTAGAACGGAAGATGTGGACAGGGAACTTATATGTGCCTGACTTAGCTTGGGATGCCTTAATATCTTCATACTCTTCAATATCGAACTCTTGCTTACGTATTTCGAATCTAGTCCATCTGATGTTATTAAGTGTATAGATTGGATTAGTTTGGTCGAATTTAACATCTGCTGTACCATCTGTATCGATACTATTCTGTCGGATGTTAACTAACTTGACCTTATATAGTTCACCATCGAGATAAACGAAGTCTGGTTTATCTGCTGGGATACGAGCATATGGTAAGTACTCATATCTTGGACCAGATGCTATACCTCCAATAGCATTACCTGCATCGGACGATAATGTATATGTGTCTGTTTGAGCAAAGGTAGAAGTACTAGCTGTAAGTTTAAGCGTAGCAGTCATACCAGTACCGCCTACAGTGAATGCACCTACTTGACGGGACTTATTGAGATAAACAACCTTAAGTTCTCTAAGGAAGTTCTCCATATATAATCTGAGGTACATCTCTCCCATATTGCGAGTGATGATTGGGAAGTTATGGAAGAGTGGGTTGCCTCTATCAAGGTCAATAACACCTTCAATGCAGATGTCTTGTTCAATTCTTGCTATATTTCTTGTTCCAGCTGCAGCGGATCTGTTTAAGCTAACTTCAATAAGACCAGACCCAATGCCTTTGAATCCTGGGTTATCCACTAATGCTCTAAGTGTTGATTCGCAGTTGGAGTTATCAGTAACAGTATCAGGTAATGAGTTAAGGGTAAGGAGTGATTGTTGGTAGTTGAAGTTTTCGGTAGATACCTTAGCATCAGCAACTAAGCATAATTGAACCATAGAAGCAATACTGAATCCAGTATCATAGAACAACTTGAAGCGTAACTTCTCTGTAATTGGATGGGTTTTAATATCATCACCCTTATCAGTTGTGTAATTCTCTGCGGTAGTATTGTTGGAATACTTACTAACAATGACACCGAGGGAGGCGTGGTCTTTGTCACCACCTGGGATGATATATTGGAAGTAGATCTGGGCCAATTGGGCTAGTGTTGCATTACGGACCTGTGGAGTAAGCTTAAGACGAGTGAATAATGTTTGTCCACCAGCGCTGTTAAGGGTTGCAAGTGTTTGGTCAGTACATTGGACTACTGTCTCTTTATAAGAACCTGGGATGATGTTACGTTGTGCTGTAACGCTATTAATGTCGACGTATGAACTGATGACGTCAGAATATAACTGACTGTTGACTCTCTCGTTGATAGATTCCTCTATACTATACGACATAAGTTTAAGAGTGGAAAAATTACGGATACCCTGTAGGCATATGACACAAGGACAGTGGTTGACCATTAACATATGCTTCTTATCAATACACAATCTAAGCTGTCCTCCTCCAAGCATAGACTGACAGATAAGGTGGGTTAACATCCCAGCCATACTCTGACAGAGTCTTCATCGATGCCTTGGTGTTAGTGTAACTACCTTCAACACATAGTATACGGGCCGGATAGTAATTACTTCCTGACTGTAGTCCGCCTAATCCGCTGCCTGTCACACCCAATATTCCATTCAATGTGTTCAGACCGGGTGAGTTATGATCGCCACTCGGTCCTGGTGTGCAGTATAAGAATTGGTCTTCAATCATCTCCCAGGTACCGAAGCCGAACAGGACTGATGGGTTAGTTGGGTTCATACTAGTATAGATTGCACCGACCGGATATATTCGACCGATGATCATCTGTGAAAGTGCGTCTAGGTCTGTACTATATGTTGGTTGTGGATAGAAGTTGGTAGTAGTGTATACAGCATACGGTGCCATTACATATAAATCCCCGGATAGATGCTTCCCGGTAGTAAGTGTGACAATCTTATCTGGTCCAGCACATATACTATTGAAGCGATTAGGTGAACCGTAAGTAGTACCGCTCCAACTGACCCCGTCCTTAGTCCACTCCAACTCACCCCAGGTAGAAGAAGCGACGAACCAGCCATTGCCATATGTTATACTGGCGAAGTCTAGGCTGTAATCAGAACTACCCTCAGTCCAATTAATTCCGTCAGTAGATATAATGTATGACGGATACTCAGCAATGATATATCCGACAGCAATGAATATGCCATTACCGTATGCGACTGACTGCCAGTTACTACTGTATGTCGCATTAGTATCGACCAACGTCCAACCACTCGTTCCAGATGTACTATATGCGATCTTAGTAGAGTTGTCAATGGTAGCGACCCATACACCATTGCCGTAAGTAATACTTGTCCACTTATAGTTGTTATTAGGTACGCCCATATTGAATTCAGTCCACATCATACCGTCTCTTGAGTAGATCGCTGTCTGAGAACCACTTAAGATAATGTACATACCATTGCCGTATCCGCAGGCGTTCCAGTTACGCTGTGTCGGGCAATTCCTGGTATACCAGTTGATTCCGTCTAAGCTGTAGTTAATGTTAGTAGTGTTCCACACAGGTGTGACGAACCGACCGTTGCCGTAACAGATACATCGTCTATCTCCTGCGGCGTTGAAGTAACCCTCGTCCCAGTGTATACCGTCGGATGAATAGCAGTAGGAATTCGAGGCATTGTCAAGCAAGGCGATATATAAGCCGTGTCCGTATGTAATAGCTCTGATCTCAGCGTTTATGACAGCTAACCAGTCAACATAAGTACGGTCGAATGTTAGATTAGTTATAGCACCTGGTGGAGTTACTGTGTAGTTAGCTTTCAAAGCATCTGCACCAGCGGCTGTTATGAGATGATCATCATCAATGTTCGTCTGATTAGCTACGTCTGCACTATCACATATACCATTAACAGTCTTACCGAGAGATAGAGTATTACTTATAGTCACATCATCTGTGCTTAATCCGTTGTTGGATATACTCATCTGACCGGTTCCACATCTTAGTTGCATCTCATACGTTCCAGCGTTATTGACGAGGTCTATATAACCGTTGCCAGTACTGTCCTTCATATGCATTCTAATGTAGTGTGTGTCGGCTAATGTTCCTTCATACCTCATCTTCAGATAGTCCTTATTGTCAGCTATGTCGGCGATGTCAGACATTGCCATAAGTACAGTTCCATCAACTGTTACGCCATTACTGGCATAGACATTAGTTGCATCGACATTAGTAATGCTAGCAGTAGTCGAGGTTAGGTTAGTGATGGTTCCTGAAGGACTCGTTATAGATGTACTTGCCGTTAATGTAGGAGCTGTCAGTGCATACGCTATGTTGACTCTGTCATAGTAGATGTCTATTGCCGGATATGAGGATAGTCCAATAGTGCAGTGTCTACTGGCCAGTGCTGATGCAGCAGTGTATGCTATGTTAAGACTATTACTCGAGTTCCTGCCTAACTTCATATATGACTCAGCACCGACTGTGTCGTTATAGAACTGTGCAAGTGTTGATGAAGTTGATGTAACACCTATCGGGGAATTGTGCTCAAAGCGATATCCGTTGTATGTTATTGTCCGTGGATTAGATGTTTCAGTGTCATTATACCAGAAGTTAATGGTACTGCCACAGTTGGTCTGACCTGTAGATGAAGTGTATGGTATTACGTCATAGTTGTTGCCGGATGACCATAATCTACTCTCAGTCAGTATATTAGACCCGGCTACAGTACCACTCGTCGTTATAGTTATTGTCGGAGTAGTGATAGACGTTGAAGCAGTAACAGTTCCAGACACTTCCAAGTCATTCCATACGTTAACGTCGTCATAGCAGTCTAACTGACCATCGATTGTAACTCCTGTCGGATATATACATAACTTATTGTCATCTGCATTGTCTGTCGGTACTTGTAACTTCAACCCATAGTACATTGTGTCGTGGAAGAGGTCAATAGTACCATCGCCTGTACTATCTGACAATCGACATCTGATGTATTCATTGTTGGAGAGTGTCTGTCCAGAAGCAATTATGTGGAGATAGTCTGTGTTCTTATTAATGTCACTTATGTTAAGCTTATGACAGTCTATAGTTGCATCGACAGTAACATTGCCAGCTGAGTATAGGTCATTAACGGATGTCGAGGCTAGTACTGCATTACCTGCTGTTAGACTATTACGTATGTTACAGTTCCCGGACGGGTCTAATGTAAGCAATTCATCGTTGTTGTAGAAGCCTAGACCGAGTAGTGGTGTAGTTGCCCGTCTGTAAGTGAAGCTGCCAGAACTGTTTGCAGACGTTGCCTGACCGACCACTATAGCACAGGTATTGTCATTAGCGAGGGATGCAGCGATGAAGTATGCAATAGCACCTGATGTTCGAGCACTTCTTATGTAATGACCGCCAGTGCCGTTAACATTCATATAGGTGTCATAGACTCTCAGCTCACAGTTCTTGCCGTTAAGCTTCATATAAGCGTAGTTGGTGCTACCTTCTCTGCCGTATGCGTATGTTGCTAATGCTCGGTTGTCGCCTATGTTGATTCTCTGATAGTTGTTATTGGACATATTCCCTTCATACTGAATCCATAATGCATTAGTATTAGCTGTCGGACTACGTATATAGACTGTTCCGTCCTTCTTACAGCGTAGTGTGTCATACCCGTCTAATGCGGACATACTTATGAAGTTGTTGTTGTTATTGGTATTGCTGTGATACCACCGAATACCTCCCCAGTTGCCTGTACCCAAATCCTTTCCGATTTGTAGTCCATAGACGTACGTCCCATTACCTGTAAGTGGACAGAAGAACGAGTATCCGATATTCCTACCTCCGCTATTCAATATGAACAATCCTCTATTACTGTACTGCCTGGAGGGGTATTCTAGGACGTTGTTGCCATCAGGGGTAACATACAGAGTATTGAGGTATGATATGCCGTTAACCATTAAGTCGTTGTCAACCGTTACATCAGTGCTAGTCAGAGTATCGACAGTCCCTGTGTTAGCATCCAATGTGTCTGTCACTGTATCCTTGACATTCAGTTCATAGGTACCATCCTTAAGCTCTTGGTGTTTGACGTAGTTACTAAGACTCTGTGCCGTTGAACTCTCTGTATTCATCATTGAGTTAAGAGTGGTTATTATATTAAGTCCGTTTACTAGTAGGTTCCGACAGTATAGTATACCACTGTCAGTTATACGGGCCACTGCATCTCCGTTATATTTGAATTGGAAGCTATTGCCGGCATTCGTTGGATCAGCTTGGATTGCTAGTTCATTAGCACCACGGGTTAACAGGTCATTAGAATTCTCTAGTACATTGATACGTTGGTCGACATAGTACTTAGTCTTCAATTCTATTAAGCTGTTGACCTTAGCTGTAAACTCTGTTAACTTCTTGTCCATAATCCCTACAGTAGTACCTATCAACTCCTTAACATTAGTGTCATCCTTTGATTCGGGCTTCTTTTCCTCCTGCTTGACAGGCTGCTTGGGATATTGGTTGAAGTTGTCTGTACTAGTAGACCTCTTGATAGGTCTTGGTTGGAACTTATGTTTAGGTTTGTAGTTCTGTCCTTTAAACTTCTGAATGTTAGATAAGAACTTTCTATTAGTTATATACGGACGCTGAGGTGTGTTCTTTATATTAGTTTGTTGTCTGTTATCATTCATTATTTATCAGTTAGTAAATTAATGGAATCAATACAGTCAGAACTCGACAACCTGTTCAATGACAATGAAAAGGAAGGTGAAGATATAGTACCTATTGTCAGATTGGCCAGCGATCTAAAGAGGAAAGGTAAGAAGGAGCCAAAGGAGCCTAAGCCAAAGCAACCTAAGCCAGAGAAGATTCGTACAACTCCTCTTATTCGTACTACTGTTAATAATGAAACTAAGTTCCACGACAAGATCAAGGATCTGTGCAATGGACTTAAAGCTAAGGGTCACATCCGCATCATCTGTGTCTTTGGCAACTCCGGACTAATGGCCTATTGGTTCAAAACATACTGCCCTGAAGCGGAAGTCATATTGAACGATTCAGACAATATAGTTAGTAAGCTTGACACTGAGGTTAGGGATAAGTTCTTAAAAGGTATAGTAGTTCAACATAAGGAGATCGATGAGTACTTAGCCCCTGAAACTGATGTCGAAACATACTTAGTACTTAACCCTAGAGAATTCGACATTAAGGTTATAGAGTTCTTGACACATAACTTCAACCTCATCATCTGTGGCAGCACTAAGAACAAAAACAATGACTACGTCTATATCTTCAATAACCTTATATCTAAGTTAGATACTAAGTATACTCCAATCCCGTATAGTGCACTTGCCTTCGCTACTGAGACTGATTATATATTAGTCAATGTACAGTAAAGCCTAGGTGCCAATTCTTTTTTGTCCCATCACTTCCTCATCTTGAGTATATCTATTCCGAGTTTATTATTATACACAATGAAGGTGAATGGGCCGATAGCTTTCTTATATAGTTCCAGGAACTCTTCCTTCGACAGTAAGTTGCTTGGCATCTCCTTGGCTAACCGAGGCAAGTCATCATCTATAAGTCCGTACCCTATGTAGAAGGTATGTGTAAGAGCTCTTAGTGTCTTGTTAAGCATATTGGCTCTCTGGGCAGCGAATATGAAGGTGTTCTGATAACGTCTTGTCTCTGCTAATAGATCCTTGGCAAACTGAGTGGCGTGGTCAGTGGTTAATAGAGGGAAGCTTGCAATATCGTCGAAGATACATATACTAGGCACTAGTTCTATCTTATTCTCCTTCTTGAGGTATCTGATGAATGGACGGAATGTGACTGGTTGGAACCTATTCAGTAATGCTTCTCTATTCTTTAGATTCGGCTTGATGAGTGGTTCATTAAGGATGTCGACAGTTACTGTACTGTTCTTGAACCCTCTTGCAAAGGACAATAGAGCTCTGGCTATAAACACCTGAGGTTCCGCATTGAAGTTCAACTTACGCTTCTTGGAATAGGTCTTATTTATGTATTCAGATGAGTAGATATACCCTTGAGCCTCCGATTGTAATATAACTCCCTTCGCCATCAGTTCCTCTAGATACAGTATCAAAGCATTCATACGCTTATTGTTGTCGTGGAGAGACTTATCCTTGATGTTAAGTGCATTAGTATAGGTTATTGATTCCATAAGTAACTTGGCATTGTCTCTATATATTGAGAGCAATAGCATAAGGAGTTCGCTAAGCTTAATGCGCTTGTGCCTGAACTGGGTGAAGAAGCTGACCATAGCCTCAGGTGTAGTTAATCTAATGAAGTATGGCTTAATGCCGAACTGTGATAGGTTATACTGTGATGTTTCATCTGCTGACAAGCCGGCATAGAAGTTTATTATAATAGGGTCTATAGTCTTAGTATATAGCGCTATCAGTTTACTTATTAGTGTCGACTTGCCTGAAGATATAGCCCCGATGATATATATGACGCCGTTCCTTATGACAAGACTTCCAGGGATAATAGGCTGTAGTGAGAAGTCGTTCAGATTCTGGTTCTCCTGTATATGAAACGAATTTATGATTCGATTATCAATACTCGTCATCTCTTTTCCTCTTTTTACTATCACTAAATTAACAGATGTTACATAGAGGTATTACAACTATTGAACTGATACAACTCAATAAGATGTTCAGCCATAACAGAGGATATAAGGACCTTATCCGCGACTTCAAGGAATGCTTCAAAGTAGACCTACCAAAGCCTATGGCCAAGCAGTTCTTAGCTAACCGTTCCTGGCAAGAAGTCTTATACTGGCTGACTGGCGATAAGATTAATACCAAAGACCTCGACAAAATACCAGAGTATAAGGAAGAGTACTATGAACTCCTTGAACAGATGCTTCGACTCAATGCTATTGATGAAGAGGAGAGACAAAAAGATATTGAAGAGTTTATGAAGGCTGATTACTACATCCCTGAGAACTGTAAGTACTTCAATATGCCTTTATATGGTGAGATCATTACATATAAGTTCAAAGACCCGTTCCTTAAGTGTTTCCTATTAGACGACAGTACACATAAGATAACCAAGATAGAGGATGTGTACATTAGTGACAAACTACCCTACTTCCTTCTATCGATTGTCCGTAAGATTAACAGCAGTGTAATTGGCACCAAATTAGACCGCGAGGCAATCATACAAGACCCTAGGTATATGTACTTAGTGCCTTTAGCCGACTGCGAAGCACAACACAGGTTAAACATCTTCGACAGTCCTCTGTTCAAAAATTATAACATCGCTATGAAGGTCTAAAAGCTTAGAAGTCAAATAGACTGTCATTAATTTTTCGACCTCTGTTGCTCTGTTCCTGATACTGTTGTTGTTCCTGATACTGTGGTTGTTGATTGTATTGTACTTCAGGAGCTTCATATTCACCGCCTGTAATCTTATTGACGATTGACTTATACTGCTTGAGCTTATTGACCTTATTGGTAAGCCGGTCTATCTCTAATGACATATACTCCATACGGTTCTTATTATTGTAGTACTCGTTCAAGTCGATGTTAGCAGATGTGTCGACTTTAGGTGTCCTTGTCTTTTTAGGTGGAGGAGGTGCTGCTTGCTTCTTTGCTTTCTTAGGTGGTGGTGCAGGTTCGTCATCTTCCTCCTCTTCCTCTTGTTCATCTTCAGTCTCTGGCTCTGGCTCTTGTACAACCTTCTTAACCTTACCTCTTGTAGCCTTCTTCTTAGGTTCCTTGACATCGTTAGGCAAGCTGCCCTGTGACTCTAGTAACTTATGTGCCTTCTTTATCATAGCCGCTGAAACCTTCTTCATACGGTTGTTCTCAAAGCGGTATATAGTGGATTCGTCCATATAGATATATTTGACACCACCACTTTCTGCCTCACCCTGGGTAGACAAAGCTTCTGACAATAAATTCAATTCACTGTTCATATGTTTTTAGATATTATAAATTTATGAATATGTCTGTCAGGTCTATTGAAGAAGTTGCTATTGATGAGATTAATAACATAACCGCTGGCATTGTAGTGGTCGATGACCTTAGTGATGAAAAACAACAACAGCTTAAGGCCACCCTCAAGTCCTGTACTAAAGTCGGATATATGTTACTTCAGAAGGTATTCAACAGGGGCTATTATCCGTTGATGGATGAGGTCACAGAAGAGTTGCTTATGAAGAAGTTCTTAATATACACAGTTCTTAATGTCTTATATCCTTATACTAAGGACACTATGACACTTACTCACATAATTAAAGACTGCTGGAGGTACATAGAAGACATCTGTGTAGATTACTCCTTATTGTATATACTCGACAGTCATACTGACCTCTACAATATGCTGGAGTATCTGTCAGAGACATTCTATAACATCTACTGAGTAAGCAGTGCAGGGTCTATGAAATCCTTGGCAAAGTCATCCACCTTCCTTTGTTCTAACTTCCCTAGCCAACGGAAGATTGTAATCTTGGGTATTAGTATACCCTTCTCTCTTTCATAAGTCTCAGACAGCACTCGGCTGTTGTTTGTTTTTAGGTTGACGTTGTAACCATATTTGGATAAGTACCACTGTATGAATTCCTCCTTCTGTTCTCGGGTGACATAAGGCTTCTTAGGCTTCTTGACATTATCATTGTTTATAGACATATTTGGATACAAAAAAGAATACCCATAGTGGGTGCTGGTGTTATGTTTTTCACTTCAAGTCTATGCAGGCTTGGATGGTCCAGCAGCAGTATTTAAGCCACCTCCTGTATTTGACACTTTAGTATTTTGCCCAGCATTTGGATTTGGTGCTATTACCGGTCTTGGTCCGGTCCTAATCTTAAGTGCTTTTAACATATTCGGGTCTAGCTTAGGTAGCTTTGGTTTTACTATCTTTCTGATTAGCTTACTGCCGAAATCCTTAATACTCTTCCACAGTCCCATTGTTTAGTATCTGTAGAATAACTGATCACCCTAGATGTAATGTGTCCATAATGCTAGCCGCTGTGCCAGCCCCTTTACTTACCGCTTGTCCAATGTCTGGCCTACCTGCTGCTGTACCAATGACTGGTGCAAGCTTCTGGACAGTTGGTAATACCTTTCTAATAACCGGGGCTACTTTGTTCTTAACGAAGTCCCAGCCTTTGCGAACGCCTCTTACAATCTTACTTCCGAAGTTCTTGAGTTTGTCAAAGAAACCCATCGTATGTTTAGTACCCGTAATAATAAGATGTGCTTACATTAGCTTAACATTATTGATATATGGTTATCAATTCAACCGATGTTTAGTTACCTGTCTCTCGTTCATATATCCACTCTATGCTGAAGTTACACTTGACTAGTGTCTTCTCTATATCATCTAGAGTTAACTGTTGGTTATATGTATACGTTCCATCGTTTATATAGTTATTGCAACTCATACTTAGATTAAGCTTAATAGGTTCCATCTGACCTTTATGATATCCAAAGCGAAACTCAATATCTGCTCCTTTGATTATATCGCCCTTAGAGAACACTACCTTGGATCTTGATGGATATTCATCATATCGAACAAACAATGGAACAGTACTATAATTATATTGATCATCAGCAAGCTTTATAGCTCCGTCTGATTCATCTACTATTGGTTCATATCTATCATCAATTCCGTTATAGTCATATGTTGGATAGATACTATAATGCATATTGTCATTGAATGTTCTACATACGTCACGGAGTTTGCTTGAACTTTGTGGACTAACAGTATAGTCATAGTGTCTAAATACAATTCTATTCCAATACGGCACACTGACATTAGGGGGATAACACCAAACGCTACCGTCGTCATCGATTCTTATATTGGTTACTGCTTGTGGTGCTTTATGTTGGCCAGTTATAGATATATATTGGCTTGGTTCGTTTGGTGGTGGTTGATATTGTTGAATGCTTGAACCAGGCTGACCTATAGGTAGGTTGTTGAATCCACTGAAAGGATTAGTACTATTAGTTGATTGTTGATTGTTTGGTAATGGATTATTGGAATCACCTATAATAATTCCAGTACTGAGATCAGTTACCTTTCGTTTAATGTCGAACAAGTCATAGTACTCACTAATTCTTACTGTCATTAATTATACTGTCTATTTGAGATTCAGATAAATTCCCTATCTGGGATATATACTTACTGTTGGTTTCTATTAACACTTCGAGTTTATGGACTCTGGCCTCATAGTCATCCGAGACTTGGTCCTGTCCTAATTCCAATGCTTTATTAAGGACCTTGAGTATCTTCATATTGGACTGCATCTTAGACAGGACCTTACGTAGCTCTTCATTCTTTATTGTCAGACTGGTCTTAATGTCACGGAGTACGTCATACAGGGATTGGACTTCAAGAGTAGACGTTAGATGAGTAGTGTCTTTAAGTCTGTTCTCGTGGACCTTTATAGGATCTATTATGGTTGACGAGAATAACTGGCTGACCCATAACTGCAATAGATTGTATCTCTTGAACTCATTAGGTTCAGCTATAATTGAATTGAGTACCTTCAATGACTCTTTGTATTCGTTCCCACTCATATATTTACTACACAGTAAATTATCAATGTCACATAACCTAGTGATAACGAATAATAAAGATAGTGAATATGTTGAGTTTACTGTCAATATACCGGACGGGTATAGTAAGTTCAGGATGGAGTACTTGAATGGTTCATTGATTAATCAGAACTACCTTAAAGTCGGTGACATTATTAAGTTCAAGTTCGCCAATAACCCCATACGGTATGACATCCCTAGTGGTAAGGTTAAGTTAATATATAACCCGACAGAAGATGGTAAGCAGAAGGTAGTGAAAGATGACCCAACAGACTATAAGTTCCTTAGATTCAATGTGTTTAACTATCAGAAGCTTATATTCATCCCCATATTCCAGTACTATTCCCTAGACATCCAACAAGTCATCTATATATTCAATCCCTGTGAACGAAGGTTCCTATATGACTCACCGACCAACAAAGTGCCCAATGAGATAATCAACAGAACAGAGGATCCGCAGGATAATACAGAAGTCTCATTCAGTGGATACTTCCTAATGGCCTTTGACAAGACTCCGTTAAGTAAACTCCCTGACCAAACGTTAGTTATAGGTGAATCTATAAGCAATAGTAAGACAAGACCTCAGGAGATGGGTTCATACCAGTTGTCAGCCAATATTGCCAATGAGGTTGAGGTTAATACCATTACCGTCAATAAGTATAACTACGGTTCTGTCTGGCGTTACACCGTCTCTAACGAAGTTCTGAAGCATACTGAAACTATTGCTGTAAACTGGCCAGAGGATGTAATAAGCACTCAAAGGCTTATAGTAGGACATAAGGATGAGGACCATCAGATACACTCTTCCAGATTATATTACAACTTCACTTCAGATACTATAATAGAGAATATAGAAGAGCCAGAGGATGGAGATTGGATATATAAAGGATTCGACATCGTTAGGAACCCTAAGTACTATGACCTGACAGACAAGTATACTCCGATCGGTACCTATTCAGTAAAGATGGATGAAACATATGAACCATTCATCGTATATAAAGACGATCAGAATAAACTACATAACCTAGGTCCTAAGTGGCATTGTCCATATAGTGCATTAGTCGAGAATAAGATCCAAGTCGTTACAGGTGACACAGGTAATGAACAGACTAGGATAATAGACCCTAATACAACAGAGAATTACTTAGTACCTGGTTGGGTCTATTCAGGTAATACAATAACCATAAGGGTTGTTGATGGAACTGTTAAAAGATATGCAAAACCACTGAGGAATAAGGCATTCGTCATAGGCGGTTCAGGTATTAGATGTTATAAGTTCAATAAGACTCAGTATTATATAGATGGTAGTACTGTCTGTTATTTCACTGTCGTCAGCGGCAATAACTTCTATTATGATATTGACTACATTGACCACATATATCTATGTGACGGTACAACAACTGACGATAATGGAGAGATAACAATATCATACAGTCTTCTTAGTGGAGTCACTATGCCTTTGACACTCAGGGACATATCGGCGAATGATGCTCACATATCCACCGACTTATTACAACTAACAGGAGAGTCTGATAAGCTTAACCCGGAGGACTTGTATGTTGAATCTGTTCTAGATGATAAGGGGGTAAGAGGCTTGGATATTAGTTGTAAGCCGATGTCCAACATATGTCATACGATCAGTATAGCTCAGAACCTAGGTGACAATTATGATTCACATCCTTGGAACTATAGTGTAGAGAATACGGAAGTGATATGGGAACAAAGCGGTCCTGGAACTACTGACAAACCACTATTAGCATTCATTCCATTGAAGACCAATGAATTCCCTGACCAATTGGATGAAGGTACAGAGAGGTCCGGTTGGTTCGTTATAGGAGATATGGAAGGAAACTATACCAATGTACTGACTGATAATGAATCTGAAGTATATATAGCACAGGGTCATAATACACTTAATGTCGAACCTCCGACAGAAGATGACTTGAAGTTTAAGACATTCAACGGTACGTTAGTGTTTGATAGGTCCAACACTAAGATCACAAGGTTATTCAGTAATGACCTTACAGGAGCTTGTCTAGGATATCTTAATGACCTGTTGGCTGCTAAGTTGAGTAGGTACTATTACTGTTGCAATTACAACGTCTGGAACTCCTTCCTGAATACCAATACCGGACTGAACTTCACAATGGACCCTAGCTTCCTTAATAAGATCTACAACGACTTTGAGTTCTATACAGGATACCACGAGACCTGGATGAGCAACTCATCTGACCTAGTTAAACTAATAGGCTCTGAGAACGTTGTCAACAACTGTATGAGTAGCTTACAGCCAGAAGAGCAGCAATATGATGCACTAGTGACATATAATGAGCAGTATAAGAACGGGAACTTCCCACCGACAGATGATGAAGCGAACTATATATACCCGACATTGTATTATAAGTTCTTCCACTTCTATACTTCCGGCTTGAGTGACTACCCTTATGTAGGAACTAGGTCTTGGGATGATAGAACTAGCGGAATAGTAGGAGGTTTGAATCTGATGTATGTGCCTGGTAATAAATCATATGATAGTAACGTATTGAATAATGTAGATGAACTGACTGACAGTGATGTTAGTGCCAGAGTCTGTGAGAAACCTATATACGTCTTCAATAGAGTAGATGCAAATGCCAAGAGTTCGTATATATATGATCATACAGAAGATACAAAGAGGTATTATGACAATGCCGAGTTAGAGACATTGGGATGTGTTGAGACATTGCCGGCATTCAGAATCTATAGGAACAATAACTTCGAACAGCCTGACCTGACAATCACTACAGGAGGTATTAAACTTCTTCACCCTGTATATGTACAATCGACTCCTAGGGTTATAGTCAATAATATACTATATATCTTTGATTGTATTATCGAGAACTTACTTCAACAGTATGACAAGATAATGTCAGATGACGGTGTCTTTGGTTACCTGTCGGTCATATTGCAGATTCCTGATGATGGATTAGTTGACAGAACATTAGCCGATTATCCTGGTTCTCATCCGCTATTAAGGTTCGGTTCAATAGGCATATACGATAACGGTATAGGTAGGTATATAGCCACTAGCCTTGACTCTTTGTGTTTATTGAACTACCTCCATATGAACTCACTCAACGACTATCGGAACATTAAAGAATTGAAGGATAGCCTACCTACTGCTGGTGCTAGCAACGAAGAGATAGTGGCAGACATCCAGACTAATACGGTTGAAACCAATGTACAACTCTTTTCATCTAAGTACTTCAACTTCTTGTCAGAGGTCACACAGTTTGCTATGGTTGTGTTCAACAGTATGTATGTCGAGGAGGTCCCGTATGATGTGGATGAGTTGGCCTTGTATTGGAATGTCAGACGAGGTGAATCACAGAAGAATCAACAGTTAATAACTTCTCTCCGCGGTGTTATTAATAGTTACATCAACAACTCACTGTCATACAATAACATTAAGACTTGCAAGGTGTTCATATGTAAGTTAGGCGAGTTTCTTGACTTCCCCCGTATACTCTATGGTGGTTGTGAGTCATTCAATAACACTATGAACGTCACTGTATGGAACTATGACTCATCATTATACAGAAGCCCTATCAGAACAGAGTACAAGTACATATCCTCAGAAGATGCTGTCGGTGGACAGTGGACTAAGATTGAAACGTCAGACGAGGAACATCCCGAACAGAAAGTCAATACAAACTTATATGGAATTATGTTCAGATACCATCAGTTGGCCCACGGCTATCAGAACTTCCCTAATGAACTGACCAATGACTACACCATTCTTAAGTCTCTTGGCAACAGAACATTCAAAGTAGTCTTGTATGACGAGTTCGGTAGACGATTCCCTAATGATGACACCAACCAAGGGTTCAAGAACAACCTATACATAGAATTGTCTTTAGAGTGAAACAGCAGATAATGAATATGTCGACATACCAGGATGGCAAGTATACCTATGTACTAGCAAGAGATCTAAGCAAAGATGTCAGACAATCCCTACTTGACCAGGGTTGGAAGTATGAAAGTCACATTAAGTGTGGCCTGTCAGAGGTCAACAATAAGCATTGCTTCAAGATATCCAACAATAAACTATACAACAGACGCTACTTGCCCTTGTTAGACCTTGAAGTGAAACACCTTCCATCATCAACTTCGTCAGAGTCAAGCAGTTCTACAAGCAATTCTATTGAAGATATGGACTTTGGCTTCGAGTTTGATGACACTCTGCTTGACAATTGATTGACTGTCAGTCGGTTATAAGGGAGAGTCTCTATTAATTTTTGTCTGACAGCACCTGTTTGACACCTTACAGTCGACTGTCCGATGTCTGACAGCTGTCTTGAACCACTATTACACTATGGATTAGTATCTTAAGACTAAGAGTCGGATGTCAGACAACCTCTAATTAGTGGTCAGATGGCACAAACATT
>Ga0310695_10005192_pt1 | contig 22995 bp, 21 predicted proteins | sample RumenRJG_04DNA_FD_203882 | JGI IMG/M metagenome (GOLD analysis project Ga0310695, IMG submission 203882) | Bovine rumen microbial communities from Lethbridge, Alberta, Canada - RJG_04 (v2) (version 2) | ecosystem: Host-associated > Mammals > Digestive system > Stomach > Rumen | place: Canada...
CTTATACGCAGGTTTAGCATTGGCTGCTTCTTTTAACAGGTAGTCGTTGAGTTTGATCACTCTGTCGCCAAAGGCTAGGCATTTTGCTTGTATCGCATCTGAGATTATTGACATAGTCGAAGTAAGAATTTAATATTCTGCTTGCGTATTTCAAAATTTTTTTGTACCTTAGCGGCAGAGATGTCAGATGTATGATGGCTGACGGCTGAAGTTTTCTTTACAACGTCTTAAATGCCATCTTTGGGGCTTTATTCCCTTTTTCCTCCCGACAAATGAAATTGTTGTGGAAATGTTGTGGGAAAATCGGCTCTCTTTTCATAACTTGCTGAGTATCAGTGGCGGTAAAAAAGTGGAGTATCTATGGGAAAACGAATTGACACGAATATTAAGAAGGCTGATGTCTGAGGACTGATGTTTGAAGGAAGAGGAATTTGATGTAAGAAGTCAGATGTAAGATGTAAGAATCATTGTTCGCATCCTATCCTCTCTAGCCTATTTTTACTTCTTATCAATCTCTTCGTTTATCTTCTTACACCTTGTAACCAAAATTTTAACTAGTTCCTCACAGTCTGTATAGATACTTTTATATTGGATTTCATCTATATATTTGTTTCTGTAAAGTAATTCTATCCAGTAGAGACTTTCACGAGCTTCTTTCAATGCAATAAAAGATTTTGCTCTATAGTCTGTCTTACTAACTGCATTCGTAGCCTCAGCATTATTGGCACCGATACTCGTTCCCGATCTGAGCAACTGATTGCACAAGTTTGATACCGATTGTAAATAGACAGGTACCGACTTTTCAAATACTTTCTTTCCTTTTACCACCTTATAGGCAGGTTTCGCATTTGCAGCCCCTTTGAGAAGGTAATCATTCAACTTGATTACTCTGTCGCCAAAGGCGAGGCACTTCGCTTGTATCGCTTCGCTTACTTCGCTCATGATGTAAGATGGATGATGGAAGATGTTATTTCTTCGAATCGTCTTTCCTAACCCGCTTGACAGTGTGTTTAATCTTACCTATGAAGAAGTTGATCTCCAGCGATGACTCAGTCTCCTGCGTCTGAAGATCGGGCATCACAATGTCGGATAGCACCTCACCGAAATGCTGCATCTTGGTCTTCTATGACAAGGGACAGGTACGTGTCATATACGTGTCATAGGGGGCAAGCTACTTCCTTACGAACTGAATCACTCCCCGACTGATGCCTGTCAGTCGCTCCAGCTGCCGCACTGATGCACCCAACTCTCGCAACAGGCCTAACGCTTCTCGTTGTTTCGTTTTACCTATTTTTTGAAAATCACTACTGCAGGTTACACCTGCTATCCTTATTATCTCTTGCCACACTTGGTCGTCTGAAAGACGCAAGCGAGGGCGTTCATTGTCGTTGTCTAAACAGCAGACATCATCTGCCAGCGGGTCGTTGACCCATTCGTCCAACTCCTTAAAGGGTATCCTATTCAGTACGGTATTGACATCGCAAATCTGAAATACTGGCTCCACGGTGCCGTCGTACTCGCCCCAGGAGCTGAACTCGTAGTCCTTAACCTTTTCTACTATACCCGCCTTGACAGGATTTTGGTGTATATATCTCAGCAGTACGGTGAAGTAGGCCATGTCGTTCACCGGCTCGCTTTTAAAACGCTCTTTGAACAGGTGTCCGTCGCGCCCGTACTTTCTATTATAATAGTACACGTAAGAGCTTGCTATGCGCTTGATGGTCTCTCCCACTCTTTCATCGCGCTCGCGTATCAGGAGGTGAAAGTGGTTGCCCATGAGGCAGTAGGCGTAATAGCAGCAGTTACGGCCACAAGCGTTGCCCTCGTCATCGTACCTAACACGCATGCGGTCGAGGGTGTTGATGAACTGGTAGTTGTCTTCCTCATCTTCAAAGATGGTTTGATGATTAATACCACGCATCATCACATGGTAGATACCTGTGCCTGAGGATGTTCGAGGTTGACGGGGCATTTGGTTAAACCACCTTTATTCCTTTATTAGTTAGATTCTGTATTACCATTGCCTTCCACGAGGGTAAAGCGGCCTGTGCTTGCTTTATCACATCTTCTTTGTCGAGATCCTTTATATTGGGAAGTGTTCTGAAACTGACACATGCGTTTTCAAAGAGGAAGTCAATGCTCTTGTCAACAGTGTCCTTCTCTACTTCGCCTTGCTGAATCTCTATGTCATATTGCTCTTTATATTTCTGCAGAATAGCTGACTTGAAAAGGTTGTAAAGGGCTTTTTCTCCCTGACTCTTTGCTTTTTCTATCAACAAATCAGCCTCTTTCAGCAAGGCTTCTTCGAGTTGTTTGTATTTAGTGTTCATCAACTTCTTATTTATCTGTTTATGTATGAAGGATAGCCATAGTCCTGTTAACGAAGGATGATGTCTGAAGTAGGATGGATGATGTAATTCATCTTGAATATCGCTTCGTATCGTGGATTAAGTTGGGGCATATTGTGTCACACAGGAAGTGTGGGTTCAAGTTTCTGGGTTCTAAAGTTTAAGAGTTTATAAGTCTCAGAAGACGGAGTTCATTATTTGTCTCCACCTTGAAGTATGAGCCATTTCTACTAACATGAGCTGGTTGAATGGTCTGCTTATTAGACTTTATCTTCTTTATCTGAAACTTCTTTATTCGAATCAGCTTTCTATCGAAAACAATTCCGTCATATGATTTTATACGATCAATTGTATCATAAAGATAATTAACCAAACATTCTCCTGCATCTAATTGTTTCTGATAATCATCAGCCTTACCTCTTTTTAGTTCAAACAGAAACACGAAAGTTTTGTCCTTGTACGAACAAACGGACATATAGTCACACATGCTGACTAGATATTTTGGCGATTTTCGTTCTGTCCCCTTGTCTCCATTATTATGATTGAAGAACGGTTGCAGGAGATTGGTTCCTTTGTCCTCAAAGCGATACAGAGTGAAACCATCTACCTCTTTATATTTATATATCAAGGTGACAACCTGGGGTGACATTTCGGACACGGTCTCCTCCATTTTCACAACACCCGATGATTCCTTGCAACGATAACCAGAGCTGAGCACTAGGGTCAACGCATCATATTCATTTGTCACCATCATCCAATACCTCGTAAGTTAATCTATCATATAAATCGTTAGTGATGCTATTCTGCGCTTCAATAGCCGCATTAATAGACTTCACATCAAAGCCATAATCGTTTACCTCCAGTTCTACAACTTTTACCCTTCCTTCATGATCTGGATTAAAAGAATATGCACCCACATCAGAAACATTCAAAAGTTCATCCTTACTATAACCATACTCATCATCTATTTTAATATCTTTGACCTTCCTCTGCAAAGCTTCCGCCATGATTAAATTGTTTAGTTCACGAATGATATAGTCACTATGGGTGCTTACCACTATTCTTAAACCAGCATTAACCATCTTGCCAAAGATACGAGCCATCAAAATCTGAGCGTTGGGATGACAATTCACCTCCGGCTCATCAATGAATATCATATCAAAACGGCCAACCACATGTCGCAAAGCATAAACTATGCCAGAAATCGACTTAGTCATTGATGCCGTGAGATAAAGCGGAATGTCCTTATCAGGAACCTTCTTTGAAGTGTATCTCAAATCGCCCTCATCGGTTAGAGTTAATTTTCCACCGAGAATATCCTCTTCTATATCATCAGCAAGATTTGCGTAATAACCTCTTTCCTGACTGAGTACACTCATCTTATTTGCTGCATCGAGTGTGTAACTTACAGCCACCGGATATCTGGAGCTATTTCTGCTTATATAATCAAGAAGAGCCTGTCGGTTATCATTTTCAAGCCTTTGCAGTAACCCCATCAGTTGGCTACGATTAGCCATAATATCCTTATAATATGTATAGAGACCAATTCTCTCTACAGGGAAAAAATGTGAAAAGAAAACTGGGAATGATAATATTTTATATATTTGATTCAACAATTCATCTTTAATTGCTTCTCTGTCAATGTCAAGACTACTACTTATATTCTGAACAAGTAATACATTTTCACCTGTTTTTTTTGTCACTTGTGCAAGAGATTGACCTTTTGTGCTTATTGTTACATCTATCTCACGCTCCTTTAAATTAGCCACATAAACATCCTTATCCACACTTATATGCATTTCGAAATCAGCAAATAATTTCTCTGCATTAGTCTCTGAGATACCAAAAATAGTAGCCATATCTCCCGGCATACTAAAGCGACGTTTAGACATCGCTTCATAAATACTCTCAAAATTAATCGTCAAAAGTAATGAACGTTTAACAAAAAAATCATTTAATTGAGCATCTGTTAGACTCTCTTCAAATGCGAATATTCGCTGACGAGTGAATGCATAAAGGACATACGATAAATACGTTTTTCCCGTATTGTTCGGACCGCAAAATACGCTTAGCTTTTTATCAAAATCAAAATTAGCCTGTTGAATAGGACCAAGATTGTTTATCGTTATTATCATTGCACAATTATATTATAAAAAATCAAGGATCATGGGGACCCAGTTTCATTTTGCCATTTATTCTTTGTATGACTCCGTAACTGATACCTGTAAGGCGACTGAGCTGTCTTAGGGGTACGCCATATTGAATGGCTTCGACTAGAATCTCGTTACGATCAGTCTTTTCTTTCTTTTGAAGATCTGTTGGGTGCTCTAAATGCCAATGACATCGTAAGTAGTGACGTATGTCGTCATCGGTCAATCCTCCTGCTCTTCAAAGATATCTTGTCTATTGATGCCACGAAGCATCACATGGTTGATGCCAGTTCCTGAGGATGTTAACTTCGTTGACTTCACTCACGCTCGGGATAGTGAGCAAGCTCCCTCTCCTCTCGCTTACTCGCAAAGTTCGAGGTTGGAGGGGCATTTACTTTGGCATATCACCACTCCAACCGTGGCCTAGGTCCCAGTGCTCGTCGTACACGAACTCGAAGTATGGCAGGGAGAACTCCTGTTCCAGCAATTCGGTGAGCTGCTCTTGAATTGGCTCTGCCCACTTGCCCACCAACACAATGAACTTGTCAATAGTCCATGCTACTCGACCACGGGGCACCTGCGTGTAGTCGCCCTTGAACTTGGTATCCAAGTGCTTGGCCTGAGCACGGAAATACTCCTTTGCCCACACCTGCCTATGCAACTGCGGATAGTTGATGAACGGCTTGCCCTTCTCGGCAGCCTCTTCAACCATCTGGGGCGTCAGTTCCTTCTTGCGTACGCCAAACAGCGTATTGTCCTCTGGATCGTACCAGAAAATGCCCACGCACGGCATCTGCTCGTCAAACGACGCCATATCCGCCATCTGGGCGTTATGTTCTTTATCTGATAGTTGTGTCATAAAATGTCTTTTTTAGACGAACACGAATCGCACGGATTCACACGAATTATAGGGCTATGCGTTCTTTTTCTAGTTTATCGGAGCAACCGAAATTAATCTCAGGAAATGTCGCGGTTAGGTACGGCAGAGCCACTCGGTTTGTGCAACGCACCTACCAAGCTGCTCGGGAAGATTTCTGTTACAACCATAATCTTTTGCAAAGATACGAAGTATTTTTCAATTATGAACAATTTATACACGTATTCTAGAAATAAAGTGTAAAACACCATGTATAGACACCAAATATTATGCCTCGTAGATATAATTAAGCGAACACGAAATATAATTTATACGAACACGAATCGAACGAATAGACACGAATAATCTTTACGCTATATTTGATTATTTCTTAATATTACGAACACGAATCGAACGAATAGACACGATTTTTTTATTACTGATGACAGACCGTTGGTCTACTTTGTTTGGAACAAAGGTTTTATTATATTGGATGAACTTCTAAGAGCAAGCTCTTAAGATTCATCAAACAAAATCAAACTCATCATCAGTAATTTTAACTCATCATCTGAAAAGTATTTTATTCGTTAGATTAGTTGGATTCGTGGTCGTTATAATACAATCCTTTCGTGTTGTAATTCGTCGACATGGCCAAAGTTGAGCAAAAGCCCTAGTTTGAAACCTGTGGCATGAAGGTAATTGTAAACCTGAGACCGGTGAGCGTCATCAAGTTCGCTTACCGCCTTCAGTTCTACGATTATCTTCCCAAAACAGACAAAGTCTGCTTTGTAGGTTTGCTTAAGTTCAATGCCGTCGTACTGTATCTTTAGTTCTTTCTCTCTTTCGTAAGGTATTCCCTGACGTTGCAACTCAATCTCAAGGGCTTCCTGATAAACCGCTTCAAGAAATCCAGGGCCAAGGTTATTATAAACCTTGAAAGCCGCCCCTACTACCTTATAGCTTTCTTCCTTGTGGATGATCATATTCGATTTTTTATGAACACGAATTTAACGAATTGACACGAATATTAAGAAGGCTGATGCCTGAGGGCTGATGTCAAGTCTCGGATTGAAACGAATTACAGTACCACCGTGCTGAAGTAGTTCAAGAACTCTCTTACGTCCTTAAAGGCTACTTCCTGAGATTGAGAAGGTATGACTTTGGCTCGCACTTGAGTACGGCTTACGGAATCCAACATGGCTTTAATATCGGAAGGGACATTGATGAGCTCAACACGGAAGGTATTGGCATTGGGGGTCTTCAGAAAGAGATTGTAAAATTCGTCTATGAAGCTACGTGTGGCGAACTTAACACCCAGGAAGTCCATCTCTACAGCATCCGCACCACTATTATCAATAAGTGCTTTTAAGTCCTGCGCTCTCATTCTAGACTTTAAGTCTGGAGAGAGGATGGCTGCAATATCTATTTTCTTCATGTTATTCAATGTAATTAATATAGTTAAACGATGCGGAATGATATGGTATGCGGAGAGCAACAATCGTTCCGTTCCAGCGCAATCCATGGGGCATTGAATAAAAACTATCCAAATTAAGAGTCTTGATATAAAGGCTACTACCGGAAATCATCAAGTACTGTCCTCCCAATCCTTGTATCAACATTTGTTTAGAAGTCCTAATGCCAAAACCACGATTTTCTGCATCTGGCAGATTTTTGCTAGAAAGACCTCTGTTGGCAGCTTTGATAGCTTCAATATCAGATGATATTTCATTGTCAGGAAGTTTCTCGTAACTACCCAACAGGCTCACTCCCCTATCAGCAATGCAAACATCTAGAAACCCTTTCGTGGGATATGCTTGAGCAAAAATATATCCCCTGTCTGACTCTGAATGTTCAGTTATGTTGTCAAGAATCTCATCAATCATATATTTCAGACCATTCGCAACATTGGATCGTATGCTCAACTGCTGAATTATTATGTTCTCTACTATAGAGGATACAGCTTCTTTAGCGTCACTATTGCGTCCGGCAGCAAAATCAATGATGGGAATATAGGTTTTAGAGGCATATTTCTCCAACTCAGCCAAGAACTCTGTCTGCCGCATCGTATCGGGCTTTATACCACCATTGACTAATTCTATACGGTCCAAATAATCTGGAACATTTTTAAATGACACCTGCTTCCCGCATCTAGACAAATATACAATTAACGACAATGCGAACACTGGAGAGATGAAACGCGTCTCAGAGAAATCTATCGTCACCTCCAGATCTAACGACCTCTCCATTTGGCTCATTATCCGCACCACTGGTGTCAGCCCATCAATCAGCCGGTCATCCTTAACGTTTATGTGTTCTTTTATTATCATTTATTCTTTATTAAAGTTTGCACTATGCAACTGCAGGTACATTGTCACCCCCTGCTTATTCAGCCTGGAATACAGAGCCTCCTTGATAAAATCATCTCGACATTCATCGGTAAGATGTATGATGGATGAGGGCTGAGGGATGAGAGATCAATCTGGTTAAAGGTTAAGGATTAAGGGTTACTTCTGGTTCACGGTGAAGGGTGAACTTACCCATACTCGTGATTATACCTAGATCCTTATCCCTGTAATCTTATTTCTTCTTACTATTTTCAATCTTTTCCTTCATTGATTTAACAATAGAAGCCAGAATTTTTAAGATTCTAGCACAATCATGCGATAAAGATTCGAATTGCTTGTCATCTAAATATCCATTGTCGTGGAGGAGATTGAGCCAAAAGTCGCTCTCATCAGCCTCTTTGTAGGCTATCGACATTTTGGACAGGAAATCAGCTTCACTCTGAGCATGCTTGCTCTCTCTTACATTAGCACCTATTGATGTGCCACTGCGATATAATTGCTTAGACTGTATATATTCTTTATATTTTGCGTCATCTGCGCAATATTTAAGAATGTAGATGTACTATCTTTTATTAAATTTGTAACGTCTTTGTTCATAAAAAACGAAGGAGAAGAGTTAACTTTTACCTCTTACTATAATATCATCGGCAGCGGCAGCAAACCTGGAGAGGTCAGCTTCGTGAAGGGGATAATACATGGCTAGCACTTCACTGATGCCCAGGCCTTTCTTGTGCATGTAGGCAAAGCTGCGGCACGAGAGCCACTGGTAGTAGGCCAACGCCCAGCCAGCCCAATACTCGGGGCCTACCATATAGGTTCCATCGTTCTCCTTCAACACGGTTCCGCCAGTGGCCTGCACCACACTATCGGCCAATTCAGCTCCCGACATGCCTACCAGATAGCGGGGGTTGCCGGCAGCAAACTGACGCGACACGTCGGAAGAGAGGAATCTCTGATAGAACTCCTCGATGGGGTAGCCGTACTTGCGTACACCGCAATCCAGCATCACAGCAAGGTTGCGCATAGCACCATTGAGATATGTCTTCTTATATGCCCTGGCCATTCTTCCGATTGTTTCTGATGATATCTATCACGTAGGTTTCGTCTTCTGCTACAGGTTTGGTGGCAATCTGACGATATCGGGCACGAGCTTCCTCGTCGCGAGTTTTGTATTTGGCAAAATATTCCTGGCGGGGAGCCTTAACTGCTTCAACGAATGTAAGCGAATCGAATGCCTTCTTAGACTTCAGCACAACTTGTTCGCCCAGCTTGCCCAAGCGCATGGCCTCAGACAGGTCAGCCAACGAGAGTGTACCGTTCACAAAATCACCTGCATAAGAAAAATAAGAGTCGTCCGCACGATAACCTATAATGACATCGTACTTTTTATAGTCTACCTTGAAGTTCTCCTGTAGATAGGTCTTTGCTCGCTGCGGCAGACCGTCGGCCACATTGAATTTACGGTTCTCGAGCAAAATGGCCAGCCAGTTCAGGATATTGTACTCTGGTGCATTGAGGTTCAGCACGCTAAGCCCACTATAGTCAAGTTGATAGTGATTGGCGTATCCATCACTATCAGCAGCGCACGCCCACTCCTTGGCCAACTCCGCATGTTCGGTGCAATAGAAACCACGACCGTAGTCGTTGTATGGCTTACCCTCACCAAACTGCGGCTGCTCTATAATATGGTCAGAACCGTGATAAATATCAATCTTCATATCAATGCTTGTGAAGGGTGCAGCGCTTGATGTCGACTTTAACCTTGACGTTGCCGAGGCGACCAAGGGCGAAGCAGAGGAAGTGGTTGTCGGCGTCTTGGACGTAGTTGCCGTAGAGACCGGCGAGTTCACCGTCGCGGACTTCGATGACGGAGTCGGAGGTGAGGGATTCCTTGGTGAGCTCGATGTCGTCCTCGCTGACGACGCCGGCGATAGCCTGACGGAGTCGCTCGATGTCGCGGTCGGGTACCTGGGCGAGTTTCAGACGGCCGGCAGTGGTGCGTGGCATGGCTCGCTCTGGCAGGAAGAGCTCGATATAGGGGTTATTGCGGACGTGCTCATAGGCTACTGCCTCCTCCATACCGCAGATGAAGAGCATGCGGGGGATGAAGTAGCGGTCGACCATCCGCTTGGTGCGGTTGGGGTAGACGTGGAGCACCTTTTTGCGGGGGATGTAGGTTTCCCAGGTGGCTGTAGCGGGGCTTTTGCTGAGGTAATCGACACAGGTGTCTGTGTACTTCTGATGGGTCAGCAGGGCCACGAACCACTTGCGGTCGGGTACGGCAGAGCCACTCGGTTTGTGCACCTCAGCACCTACCGAACCGCTTGGAGAATTCTTCGCTTCGTCCATAATTCCGTGCAAAGGTACAAAGAAAATTTCATATAACGAGGCAAAGAATGAATAATTTTGGGATAAAATGTCAATTATTTATAAAAAAGGTGGATTAAGGGTTAAGGGTTAAGGGATTTTTCATGTTTTTTTCGATATTACGTGAGGATTTACCACAGATAATCCTCGACTTCGGAGTCGAATTGGAGGGGCTGCGTCCAGCCGTAACGTTGACAGACGGTCTGGATAACCTGCAGGACGTCGGGGGGTATGGGACACTTGGCGCTATGGTATTGGTAATACTTGTAACGGCCATAGTGGTTGATGAGTGCACCTTTGATGGAGAGCTCCGTATGGTGAGGCATGTCATAATAGAAGTGTTCACGCATGCCAAGGGGCATTCTGACGACCTGATCCTCACGATAGCTGTCACACTCGCCCTGGGCAATCTTGCGGTTCCTGGGGTTCATGGACATGATGGCGACCTCGTCAGCATCCACATATTGTCCAACCTCCCAGCGCAAACAAGTCTCGTGCAGCGGGCACTGATCGGCAAAACAGACAAAGTAATGTTTGGCTTTTTCGGTAAAAATGGCTTCTTTTTGTTTCATAATCGTATATTTTTGGTGCAAATATACGAAAAAATGTGTTTAACACCAAGAAAATTTTCTGAGAAAATATGATAAAAAAAGGAATAAACTATCACTATTTAGGCTATTATGCTGATATACAAGAAGTTAAGTAGTGACGGTTATAATATAAATGCATAGCAAACATACACTAATCGAGGAAATTTTGTTGATAATTATCAAAATATATGTATAATTGACTGATTACTAATGTGTTTGAAAATATATAGATGATGTCAAACAGAGTGTTTGCGCCCTAAAACAGAGTGTTTGAAGCCTAAAACACTCTGTTTGGAGATTGATATAACAAGGACAAACAAAGTGTTTGAAAAATGGCATTTTTTGTCAAATTTAGGTCAAAAATAGAGAATTAGTGTAGGTTAGTATTGTCATAATTTTTAAACATACACTGCGATACGTCCTTTATACATCGGCATTACAGAAGATGAGTGATGGTTTGAGCAACATTTTGCAAATTTTTCTCGGAAAATTTTCACGGGAAATGTTGCAGATATTGGCGAATTTTTGTATTTTTGCAGGGCAAAGGGGGAAGGTTAAGGGTTAAGGGTTAAAGGTTAAAGGTTAAAGGTTAAAGGTTAAAGGTTAAAGGTTAAAGGTTAAAGGTTAAAGAAGATGAAGGAGATTACGATGATTAAGAGACAGCGGGGTGGCGAAGCGCTGCGGACGCTGGAGATAGAGACAGTGGTGGATATGATGCGTAAGGGAGATTACCAGAAGGAGGTCGCTCTGCTACGCACCTACTACCCTATTATAGATAAGGAGCGCAACGAGGACGGCACACTCGTTGGCGGTGAGGAGTATGTCAAGAAGTTGCCGATGCTATGCTTTGCGCAGCAGTTGGAGAACCGCAACCACCAGCGCATCAGCAAGGGCTACACCCAGCTGGTGCTGTTGGAGGTGAACCATCTGCAGAGCTACGAAGAGGCCGTCGCCATCCGTAATGGTGCGGCACTGATGCCCCAGACGCTGTTGGCCTTTGTGGGAGCCAGCGGACGGAGTGTGAAGATTGTGTGTGGAGGGAAGATGTCAGATGGAAGAAGTAAGAGGGAAGAGGGAAGAAGTCAGAAGGAAGAGGAGGAACGGGTGTTTCATGAGAGGCTGTATGAGATGGCACGCATGGCGTATAACGCGCAACTGGGTGTGACCATCGAGAAGTTGGAGCCGAGGATGGACCGCGTATGCTACATGAGCTACGACCCCGAGGCGTTTTATAATCCGTTGGCTGTGGCGTTCTATGTCGATACGACGGCCATCGTGAAGCCCGTCAGCACCACTATCGAGCCCAAGGAGACGGCACCCGGACTGGACCGTTACCTGACGTTACATAAGATATATGAGTTCAACCTGATGAAGGCTTACGACGAGATGGCGACCGTCGAGGAACAGGACTTCAGCGACGATGCGGAGTACACCCACCTGCTGACCATTCGACTGGCTGACCGTTGTCAGGAGACGGGCATCCCACAGGGTATAGCCCTGAGGATGACCATCAACCGCAACCCCTTCCGACAAGACCCGTTGATGGTGCGTCTGACGTTCGAGAACGCCTATCGTCAGGCTAATGAGAAGAAATATCAGCGTAGGAAGGGCGACAAGCAACGCCTGAAGAACATCGCACCAGAGACCCTGCTGACGATGAAGATAGACATTTTCCTGCGGGAACACTACGAACTGCGGAAGAACGTGATGCGTGGTGTGGCGGAATATCGCCAGCGGAGAGGGCTGGGCTTCTCGTTCCAGGACCTCACCGAGGAGGCCCGCAACTCCATGACGATGCGCGCCCTGGAGCAGGGCATCCGCTGTTGGGATAAGGATATCCGGCGCTTCGTCAACTCTGACGACATCGAACTGTATGACCCCATCAACGACTGGCTGGAACACTTGCCCAAGTGGGACGGCGTGGACCGTGTGACGCCACTGGCCCAGCGTGTGAAGACCGACTATGAGGAGTGGACGCACCTGTTCCACCTATGGATGCGTTCGATGGTCGCCATGTGGCAAGGCAAGGGACAGCTGACGGGTAACGCCCTCGTACCTTTATTAATAGGTCGCCAGGGCTGTGGCAAGTCCAGCTTCTGTCGCATCCTGTTGCCTCGCGACCAGCGTGAATACTATAACGACCGCATCAATTTCAAGAACGAGTCCGACCTGAACCTCGGTCTGACGTCGTTTGCCCTTATCAACCTCGACGAGTTCGACAAGATTACCCAGCGCCAGCAGATTGTGCTGAAATACCTCGTATCGACGGCAGACCTGAAATACCGTCCGCCCTACGGCAAGGCTTATAGTAGTCATCGACGCTATGCGTCGTTTATCGGCACTACCAATGACCAGACGCCCCTTGTTGACCCCAGCGGTTCGCGCCGTTTCATCTGTGTGGTGGCAGAGGGTAACATCGACTTCCAGACGCCCATCGACTACCCACAGCTCTATGCCCAGCTGGTGGATGAGGTGGCGCGTGGCGAGCGCTACTGGCTGACGAAGGATGAGGAGCAGGCGCTGATGCACCATAACCTGCAATACCAGCGACTTAACGGGCTGGGCGAGATGTTGCTGTCGCTCTACCAGAGGCCCGAAAACGAGAGCGAGGGTAAATGGCTGTCGCTGAAGGCCATCTCGAAGCAGTTGAAACAAGCCTTCAAGGGTGCCTATAAGGAGGAAGCCGGCACCTTTGAGAAGATTGGTAACTTCTTGAACCGGCCGGAAAACAAATTCCGGAGTCGCAGACGCAACTCCGGAAGTGAGTATTTTGTGAAGGAGTTGCCATAAAATGGCAACAGACAGGACAATTGACGGCGGGAAAACCGCCTAACACAGAGCTTTTAGCCCATGCCGAGGAGGGGCTTCAGGTCGTCCTCTTTGTAGAGAGCGTAGGCCGTGGTGCCCAAGAAGGCCAGGAACAAGAAGATGATGCACATCTTCGCACGGGCGGGACCAGCCTTGCGTACAGGAACCGTAGCTGGCTCCAGCACGGTGAAGGCTGGTGTGTCTTTTTGCACATCCATCTCTGCCTGCTGCAACTGGGCAGAAGCCTGTGAATAAATCTGTTGCTGAATCTGTAACTCCTGACCCAGCTTGGACTGTTCGCTGCGATAAGCTTCCAAGAACAGACGCCGGTTAGAATCCGCATAGTTCGCATAACGACGACGAGCCTCTTCATAACGCTGTTGAGCCTTGGCAAAAGCTTTACGGCTGAACTCCAAATCCACACGTGCCTTCTTGGTATGGTAATCGGTGATAAAGTCCTGTAGGCGCTGCTGCACGGAGTCTGCCATGACGGCAGCAATCAACGGGTCCTGATCAGTTACATCAATCGTAATCACCATCGTCTTGTTGTCCACATCGCAGACAATACGCTTTTTCATCGATTTGACGATAGCTGTCTGTTTCTTGGTCAAGCGGAAAGGATCCACCTTCGTTGGTTCTTTCTTCTTCTCAGAAGTAAAAAGACTGAAGATAGCACCTTTCGTAGCACCGATGGCCTGCGACCACCAAGGCGATTTCTGCTCATTCAGCAAGTAATCGTAGTAGGTCATCATCTTATCATCCTTGTCACGATGAATCTTGATGGGAAACAGCGTGGTATGAAATGCCACACTATTCATCAAGTCAGGATAGAGCGTGGGGAACAGGGCCTCAGTGGTGTTTCCTGCTGCGCCCTTTAAGTTGACACCAAACATACTGGCCATGCTTGCCAAAGAATTATTAGTACGCCGGCTATTCAACTCTGGACTGAGCTTCACTGTCACCTTATAATAATTAGGTTGGCTCAAGGTGTAGATGACCGCCACCACAGCAGTGATTCCCAACACCTTATAATAAAGCTTCTTATACTTTAACAGGTCCTTGAAGATCTTCATGAAGTCGATAGAAGAAGTTTCTTCTACCGACTCTTGATTCTTAATATTTTCTTCCATATCCTTAGACATAAAGACATATTACAGTTTAGTGAGTGCAATTACCAATGTGGCCAGAGAGGCAAGAGATGTTCCCATAGTAGCGATATTACCCAAAGCTATAGGATTCTTATGTTTCTTTGACGGTACGATGATTTCGCATCCAGGCTCAGGCTTAGCACCTTTCTTAGGCAAACCGACTGTTCCATTCTGATAAACGATGAAGGTCTTAGACTTCTTTGCCCTATTGCCAAAGCCACCAGCCATCTCTACGTAATGCTTATATCCCTTGTTTTTCTCAAAGAACACCGTGTTGGGGAAAAATACGTCGCCTGAGATTTTTACAATGGGGTCGTATTCAGGAACGAAGATACGATCGCCCTCACGGAGCAAGATATCGGCATCACTACCTGGATTCTTCAAGGCTTCCTCAAGGTTAATACCTACGAGATAGTTGTTTTCCAAATCCAATTTCTGCCATGAAACAGAGTCACCTCGTTCAGTCAGAATCTCTCGGACAGCCTGCATCGTCGCACGCATGCGCACACGCTCCTCATCATTCGTACGACGCACCAAACGGGCACCACGAAGATAGGCATCAGACGTTACACCACCAGCGAGGCGAACAGCATCGGAAAGGCGCATATTCTTGTTCTCCAAGGTATGGTTACCCTCATAGTTTACCTCACCCGTCACAGAGATATTACGAGCAGTGCTAAAGGCCGGACTACGACGAACGTGCACCACATCGTAAGGTTCGAGTATGAACTGGTGATCGGCATCAATGGGTAGTCCATCTTTGAGTTCGAAAGTGAAAGTCTTGGCAATCTCGCGTGATTTCTCGGTAGCATTCGGATTGAGAATTCGACGTGACACATCGACTTTTGCTAATGAAGCCTGATCACGGAGACCACCAGCTATGACAATAAGATCCTCAATAGTCATGTTATCAGAAAAATCGTAGGTTCCAGGAGCCATCACCTCACCCGTAATGGTCAGCGTACGTTCCTGACGCAGATCTTTTTGAGTCATGATATAGAGTACATCCTCGTTCTGCAGTTGAATGTCCGCTTCTGTACCATTCATAATTCCACCAAGATTGAAAGAGAGAATCTCAGACGTGCGGTTGGGGTTCAATCGACGTATCACAGCACGGTCTGTCATGGCCTCAGGAGCCAGTCCTTGCGCACGCTCCACCAAACTCTTCACACTATAGACCTTGTCGCCAAGCTGGTACATACCTGGGCGAGCAACAGCACCAGTAATCCGCACCATGTTCTCAAACAACTCAGAAATAGCTTCCACTGTGACAGCATCACCATTGTGAACCTTGAAAGAAGAGAAGTCGAACTCATCGACATTGAACACATTCCTCATCTTATCCGAATTGCGGAATACACGAACCGTCTCCTTATGCGCAGTACTGGTGAAGCCGCCACAATATTTTAATAAGGTGGAAAGACTCTCATTTTCACGTAACTCATAGGTCATAGGACGCTTGACATATCCGGAGATGTTCACCAGACAGTCGTAGGTATCCACCTGGATGACATCATTGTCCTGCAAGGGCACATTACCTGCCAGACGACCGTTGAAGATAAACTCATAGACATCGACAACAGTCACCAGCTTGCCCTGGCGATAGAGCTTGATGTTACGAAGTGTACCTAAATTGCTGATACCACCGGCACGATAGAGAGCGTGGTAAACCGTAGAGAGTGAACTCAACGTATAAGTACCTGGCACGCGGACCTCACCCAGCACGTTAACCTGGATAGAACGCGTCTGACCCAGCGTGATACGGATGTCAGAGCTCTGGAAGAAACGACCCAGACGCTGACGGATGCGGTTCTGAGCGGCACGAATCTGCAGGCCACTGACCTGAATAGGTCCGTACTCAGGGACATAGACGTCACCCTCCGGGCTGACCGTCAGTCGCTGGCTCTCCTGTGAACCGCCATAGACATCAACAACCAGCACATCGCCAGGACCCAGTACATAGTTCTGCGGTGTGGCGATATTCATATTGGGAGCGAATGTCAGGTTACGGTTATTGAAAATGTTACGTCCGAAAACCTGGCGGCTATAACGACCACGTCTTCTGGAAGCTCTCGCTCCGTCGTCAGAGTCATCGCCATCGGCATCTACATCCATATCACCGTCGCCATCACCTGTACCATCTTCCATAGAGGCATCATCACCAGTCTGTTCAGCAGGTGCATCATTAGCCTCGTTATTGGTACGTGAGCGGTCAATTGCATCGCGAAGACCATTATCAACAGCATTGTCCATACCTGCCTTTCTGATTTGGTCAGCATGTTGATTACGCAAACGCTGCAACTGCTGGGGTGTAGCCCCCTGCTGGAGCAACTGGTTGGCAATCTGAGCCTCCGATGCACCAGCACGCTTCTGACTGGCAGCACTACGAATGACCTGACCATCACTAATACCACCACTACTGGTACCTGTAGTCGCTGTACCACCAGCACCGCCGGCACCACCTGTGTTCTGTGCGTAGTTCACTACCGTGCAACATACGAACAGCATCAAGATTAGATATATTCTCTTCATATTATTTAATAAAGATGTACTCGTAAGAATCTTTAGAAAGTTATCCTAAAAGGGCAGGTCGTCGGCACTACCCTCTCCTGCAGGCTCCTGGGCTGGAGGGAAAGGAGAAGTAGCATCCTGAGGGGCAGCAGCAGGCTGAGCGAAGGGAGCGCCCTGCACGGGAGCAGCCACTGCGGGAGCAACACCACGAACGACATTGAAAGCACGAATCTCGTTGAACCAACGACCATTATATTCGTGTGCATCGATATCGAAAGACACCGTGATATCCTCACCCATCTGAATGTTGAACTGCTTGATACGATCCTCACCAAAGATTCTGAACATACATTTGCGAGGATACTGTCCCGGAACCTCGATGACATACTCCTGAGACATCCATGCATTTCCGGTGCGCTGAGAGACACCACTGTTTGCCGGAAGAACGGCAATAACTTTACCTGATAATTCCATAATTATTTGTTGTTTTTTTACGTTTTTTCTGTTTCAGACTGCGAAATTACGGAAAATATTTTTAAAATAATCATTTTTCCGACAATATTTTTGCATTTGACCAACTTATTTTGTATTTTTGTGGTCAATTTACGCTTATTAGCACATAAACGAACAAAACTAAAAATATAAATACGCATGAGATTTACAGTTTCCAGCACTGCGCTTAGCAGCAAACTCAACGCTCTTTCGAGAGTCATCAACAGTAAGAATTCTTTGCCCATTCTGGCCGATTTCCTGTTCGATGTACAGGACAACATGCTCTATCTGACCGCTTCAGACAGCGAGAACGTCATGAAGACCCAGTTGGAGTTGAACGAATCAGACGGCAACGGTCGCTTTGCCATTGGCAACCACGACCTGTTGGAGGCCGTGAAGGGTTTCTCCGAGCAGCCCATCACCTTTGACGTGGACCAGACTGCCAATATCGCCAAGATTTCGTACCAGAACGGTCTTTTCTCACTGCCCGTAGAGAATGCTGACGAATATCCGCAGGCTCAGGGTATCACGGATGGTGCCAACGAGATTGTCATCAGCAATGCCCTGTTGGCAGAGAACATCAACCGTTCGCTGTTTGCCACCGCCCAGGATGAGTTGCGCCCCGTGATGAACGGTATCTACTTCGACCTGACTCCAGAGTGCCTGGCTATCGTTGCCAGCGACGGTCACAAGCTGGTGCGCAACAAGGTGCTGAGCATCCAGAGTGAACAGCCTGCCGCCTTCATCCTGCCGAAGAAGCCCGCATCGCTGTTGAAGGCCCTGCTGGGTAAGGACGGTGGTGATGTGACCATCCGCTTTGATGAGCGCAATGCCCAGATCAGCTATGGCGATGGTGAGATTATCTGTCGACTGATTGAGGGTCGCTATCCTAACTATAACAGCGTGATTCCACAGAACAACCCCAACCAGTTGACTGTTGACCGTCAGACGCTGTTGGCCGCCCTGCGCCGCGTGCAGCCCTTCGCCAACGACTCCAGCAACCTGATCCGCTTCCACGTAGAAGGTGGTACCCTGCAGTTGGATGCTGAGGACTACGACTTCTCGAAGACCGCTACCGAGCGTATGTCGTGCTCGTATAATGGTCAGCCGATGAGCATTGGCTTCAAGGGTTCGTCATTCATCGAGATACTCAGCAACTTCGACTGTCAGGATGTTATCCTGCAGTTGGCAGACCCCAGTCGTGCAGGTCTCGTACTGCCCTCTGAGCAGCCTGAGAACCAGGATGTGCTGATGCTGATGATGCCGATGCTGATCAACGATTAAGGACCCACCCCCAACCCCTCCCGGCTGGGAGGGGAGCTTTAATCGTTGAGATGAAAAATGAAAGATGAAAAATTAAAAATTAAATTGTGAAGCTGAATTTACAGAAACCACTGGTGATTTTTGACTTGGAGACCACGGGCCTTGACATTGTCAAGGAACGTGTCATCCAGTTATCATATATTAAGGTGTACCCCGACGGTCGTGAAGAGAGGGGTAATGAGATTATCAATCCGGAGAAGCCTATTCCCGATGAGGTCGTGGCGCTGACGGGTATCTCCAATGAGGATGTCAAGGACAAGCCCACCTTCAAGCAGTTGGCGAGCAAGATTTGCGAGGTGTTTACTGGTTCGGATATTGCCGGTTATAATAGCAACCACTTCGACGTGCCCCTGTTGGCTGAGGAGTTCCTGAGGGCAGGCATTGACTTCGACTTCAGCAAGTGTCGTCTGATAGATGTGCAGACCATCTACCATAAGATGGAGCGCAGGAATCTGGCTGCTGCGTATAAGTTCTATTGTGGCAGAAAGATGGAAGACGACTTCGAGGCTCACCGTGCCGACCAGGACACCGAGGCTACCTATCGCGTACTGATGGGAGAATTGGACTGCTATACGGAGGAGCACCAGCGCGCCATAGGTGAAGACCCCACAGAGCGCACCCTGCCCAACGATATGCAGGCCCTGGCAGACTTCTCGAAGGTCAACGACAATGTAGACTTTGCCGGACGTATTATATGGGCAGAGGTGAAGGGAAAGCGCACTGAGATATTTAACTTCGGTAAGTACAAGGGACTGCCCGTGACCGACGTACTGCGCATGGATCCTGGCTACTATAGCTGGATACTGAATGGAGACTTTACGAATAACACCAAGCAGGCGCTGACGAGGATTCGTTTGCGCGAAGCGCAAAAGTAGCAGTTAAAGGAGTTAAAGAAGTTAAAGGAGTTAAGGAAATTAGAGGTAATGCTTAAGGGGAAGAAGATTGTACTGGGTATTACGGGAAGCATAGCCGCGTATAAGGCGTGTCTGATTATCCGTGGACTGGTGAAGGCTGGTGCTGAGGTGCAGGTGGTTATTACCCCTGCAGGGAAGGAGTTTATCACCCCGATAACGCTGTCAGCACTAACCCACAAGCCCGTGATTAGCGAGTTCTTTGCCCAAAGGGATGGTACGTGGAACTCGCATGTGGATCTGGGACTGTGGGCCGACGCCATGCTTATTGCACCCTGTACGGCCTCGACCCTTGGCAAGATGGCCAATGGTATTGCCGACAACATGCTCATCACCACCTATCTGTCGATGAAGGCCCCTGTGTTTATTGCCCCTGCCATGGACCTGGATATGTATAAGCACCCCAGCACGCAGGAGAATATGCAGCGACTGAAGGGCTACGGGAATATCATCATCGAGCCCGCATCAGGGTTCCTGGCATCTGGACTAGAAGGAAAAGGAAGGATGGAGGAGCCGGAAAGGATTGTGGCCATACTGGAGGAAAGCCTGAGCAAGCAAGAGACCCACCCCCAACCCCTCCCGGCTGGGAGGGGAGACTTGGCTGGGAAGAAGGTGCTGATTACCGCTGGACCGACGTATGAGAAGATAGACCCCGTGCGGTTTATCGGAAACTATAGCAGTGGGAAGATGGGCTTCGCGCTAGCTGAAGAGTGCGCACAAAGAGGGGCTGAGGTGACACTGGTCGCTGGCCCTGTCAGTATGGAGTGCTCTGAGGCTATCCACCGTATTGATGTGGAGAGCTGTGAGGAGATGTACCAGGCTGCGACTGCCGCTTTCAAGGAGAGTGATGCAGCGATACTATGTGCAGCTGTGGCAGACTTCCGTCCGGAGCAACAGGCGAAGGAGAAGATAAAGAGGGAAACCCACCCCCAACCCCTCCCCACTGGGAGGGGAGAGTCTGGACTGACGCTGAGGCTGGTGCCCAACCCCGATATTGCGGCGGCTTTGGGAAAGATGAAGACAGAGAAGCAGGTGCTGGTGGGATTTGCCTTGGAGACCAATGATGAAGAGGTGAATGCCAAGAAGAAGCTGGAGAAGAAGAATCTCGACTTCATCGTCTTGAACTCGCTGCAGAACAAAGGAACGTGCTTCCAGTCGGATGAGAACCAGATAAGCATCATCTCTAAGGAAGGTCAGCAAGACTATGAGAAGAAATCGAAGCAGGCGGTGGCGAGAGACATCGTAGATGAAATCGAGAAAAGGGTTAAGAGATAAGAGTTAAGAGTTAAGAGTTAAGAGTTATGAGTTATGAGAAGATAAATGAAGATAGCCGCTTTAAGGCAGAAGGTAGAGGACGATACTGTTGTCTTTTGACTCCCTTTATCTTCCTCTTTCTCTTTCTATCTCCCTTAAAAGCCGCAGCGCAGGAGTTGCAGGTGAAGGTGAACATTAACAGTTCACAGGTGGAGGGTACTGACAAGAGTGTCTTTGACAACCTGCAGCAGACCTTGGAACAGTGGATGAACGACAAACAGTGGACTGAGTTGCAGTTCCAGAAGGATGAGCGCATCAACGTCAACTTCAACATTACTGTACAGAAGTATGACAAGGCCAACAACCGCTTTGAGTGTTCAGCCATGATTCAGGCCAACCGCCCGGTGTACAACTCTGCCTACACCACCACCTTATATAATAATAAGGATGGTGACTTCAACTTCGACTTTGCGCAGTTTGACCAGCTGAACTTCATGGAAGAGAATATCGACAATCAGCTGACAGCCTTGATGGCGTACTATGCCTTTCTGATTATCGGTCTGGATCTCGACAGCTTTGGTCCGATGGCAGGTACAGAGGTGTTGCAGCGTTGTATGAATCTGACGAATAACGCCCAAGATATGGGGTTCCCCGGTTGGAAAGCCTTTGAAGACTCGCGTAATCGTTTTGCCATTATCAACGACTACTTGGACGAGGCGATGAAGCCCTTCCGTCAGATGCAGTACGACTATTACCGCAAGGGTCTGGACGAGATGAGCAACAATGCAGAACGAGGACGCACGAATATCTCTGAGGCCCTGGAACTACTGAAGCAGGCCCACCAGGACAAGCCACTGAGTCTGTTGCCACAGATATGGACTGACTACAAGCGTGACGAGTTGGCGAATATCTACAAGGGTAAGGGTACGCAGAAAGAAAAAGAGAACGTGTACAACATCCTGTTTAACCTCAATGCGTCGCAGAGCGAGGCGTGGAATAAGATTAAGGAGTAGTTAGAGGGCTGATGTAAGATGTAAGATGTAAGATGTAAGATGTAAGAAGGAAGAGTTAAGATGTTAAAGAAATTATATATCAAGAATTATGCGCTGATAGACCTGCTGGATATTGAGTTGTATCCAGGGTTCTCGGTGTTGACTGGTGAGACTGGTGCGGGAAAGAGTATTATCCTGGGGGCTATCGGTCTGTTGCTGGGTCAACGTGCTGATTCTAAGAGTATTAAGACTGGGGCTGACAGATGTACCATTGAGGCCCATTTCGATTTGTCGAGATATGATTTGCAACCGTTCTTTACGGATAATGATATAGACTACGATGCGGAAGATACCATTATCCGCAGAGAGATTACGGCCACAAAGAGTCGTGCGTTTATCAATGACACCCCTGTGGCACTGTCGATGTTGAAAGAACTCGGTGAGCAACTGGTGGATATCCATTCACAACACCAGAACCTGTTGCTGAACAAGCAAGACTTCCAGTTGAGTGTGGTGGATATCATTGCCCAAAACCAGACCTTGTTGGCTGACTATCAGGAGATCTATAGTCAATTGCAAACCGCCAACAATCAATTGCAAGCGCTGAAGGATGACATTGAACAGAATCGTCAGCAGGCAGATTTTATGCAGTTCCAGTTTGAGGAACTCACTCAGGCACAGTTGGTTAGCGGTGAACAGGAAGAGTTGGAGCAACAGAGCGATATGCTATCCCATGCAGAAGATATCAAGGGAGCGTTGTATGAGGCTGATGGCCACTTGAATAGCGAGCAACAAGGTGCCGTGGACAATGTCAGACAGTCGTACCAGACCCTGCGGAACATCTCCCGTGTGTTGCCTGCAGCCAGTGAGTTGGCAGAGCGCCTGGAGAGTTGTCATATC
>Ga0310695_10005193_pt1 | contig 22995 bp, 23 predicted proteins | sample RumenRJG_04DNA_FD_203882 | JGI IMG/M metagenome (GOLD analysis project Ga0310695, IMG submission 203882) | Bovine rumen microbial communities from Lethbridge, Alberta, Canada - RJG_04 (v2) (version 2) | ecosystem: Host-associated > Mammals > Digestive system > Stomach > Rumen | place: Canada...
GTAGAGATCGTTGTATCCCGACGGTCTCTGAATATCGACGTATGAGACGTCGATGATGTGGTGCTCCTGGTAATGGTGCTTGGGAATCATGTAGACGTTTGAGTATGAGTTGAGATGATTGGTGGGAACCCCTGAATATGGCTTGCATAACCGATCTGCCTCGCCGAGCAAGAATCGGTATCTGTATGGGAAGAGAGTTGAAAATTCACGAAGAGTGTGGTGCTCGAGTCGCCACTGCAGATCGGCGTCCGTCACCGGCTTCGGCAGATCGCGCATACCAATGTTTTGCTTCACAATCGTCAAAACTTCAGATACTGAATAGAACACGGTTGTCACCGTCCTTTGCGTAGTCTACAGAATTACCGAGTTGTCGATGGCCGCCGATACCAAAAAAGAAAAGAGCCGAAGCTCTTTTCTTTTTTCGTGACCATCACTGGTCGGAGTTGGAGTCAGTGCTGACAGTGATTTCGGGCTGGTAACTCGGATCGTAAGTGCAGACGAGAAGACCGAGTTCGGCGGCCCGAGTCAGTTCTTTGGTGAGGCCGGCCATGACTTCGTTCCGATTGCCGTAGAAGTCACTGGTGTCGTTGGCCTTGTATTGAGCAATGGTTTTGTCCATGACGACATACGGCCAGAGATGACCGAAGGTGTCGACACCGACGATGGACTTGACAAAGTTTGGGTTGCCGTTGAAGGCCGCTTCGAAGAACTTCAGATTGGCACAGTCGCTGTCCCGATTGTCCGCAACGACGACATCGAGCTTCACCTTTCCGTAGGTGAACTGTTTGACCAAGATTGCGCCAATGGCCATGGCCTTGATCGGGTTGTTGGCGACAGAGACGGTGCAGGTGTAGGTAGTTTCGTAGGCTTCGCTGGCGTTGTCGTCGATGATGTCGTCGGTGACGGTGACTTCAGGATCGCCGGCGAAGAGTGCACGGATGCGGGCCACATCGATGGACCAAGGGGTTCCGAGTTTCGTAGGCAGAGGTTCCATAGTTCATTCTCCTTTTCAGAAATGATATTCTTCATCTTCAATCGACAGTGCCGACAGAAGAGTGTAGATGGTGATGTACGGCAGACCGGCGTCGTTGCACATCTCTTCCTTGATGATGTAATGGTTCTTGCCGGTTGACGTATCGATTGCCGGGAACGGCACCTTGGTGAACTGTACCTTAGTATCGTTCTTGAGATTCGGCAGCAGCATCTTGGTGACGATGACGGTGGATCCGTCATCGGCCACGAAGTCGACGATGTCGTTGTCGAGACAGGACCGAATGGTCCGTTCGTCTATGGTAACGTAGGGCATCATGGACTCTTCGCTGCGCATCAGATAGTAGTACAGGTACTGGTAGCAGGGGTTGAAGACCAGTGTATTGAGTGCTGCGACGTAGTTGTCTTCGCCGACGCTGCGTCTCGACGGCAGGTGAAGGAATGGCATGACGAGTTCGTCCTTTGCCGGAGTGTCCTCCTCCCGAAGAATCAGTGACTGATTATAGGATGCGCCGTCTCGGTCTCCGACGATGACAAACGGTTCGAGCTTCGTCTTTCGGAAGTTCTTGGTCTTCATCTCAAACTCACCGACGTTAACCAACAGTGACAGATAGCCGCTCAGGTCGAACTGGTACTTGCCTTTGGCGTCGACGTAGGGCGCCACCACCATGAGTCGTTCCAGATAGTCGATGGACGACTGGCCGGCCAGAATGTAGCGGCTCGGGTGCTCCGGATTCAGCGGGTCGACGTAATACGGTGGCACCATCTTTCGCATCGATGGCGATAATTCCGACTCACGGTCCATAGTGATGTAGACCAGGTCCATCATGGTGCCACAGATCTTCATGAGTTTCTTGAAGTTTGTGTACTGGTACAGGATGAAGTCCTCTCGGGACGACATCGCAATTGTCTTTGCCATTCTCGTCCCTCCTTGTCACTGGAACTGCTCGATGTTGTTGCCGATGAACGTCAGGATCTCGTCGATGCCTCTCATGTTGAAGAACAGCTCGAAGATGGCCCACCAGTGTTTGCCGACGTAGCATTCGGCAAAGAAGTCGGTGGGAACGCACTTGTAGTCCATACGGTCGCCACGGTCAATGAAGTGGATGTAGTCGTACATCGGAATCTCGGGCGGATTCGGGAAGACGACCTTGCCAACGAAGGTGTCCGGCGACATGTTCATGAGGACCATGATCGACGGATACAGCGACGTCAGGTCCATGTCGATGACGTGGTCGTGGACGTGGGGCAGCAGGATGCCGGCCAGCGAGAATCCAGACGGCACCTGCCGTCTCGGGTCTGCGACGTAGGCGCCGGCGAACTGCTTCTTTTTACGCTTGCGATCTGCGGTCTTGGCCGCCGACGCTTCGCCTTTGATGTAGGTGTCGCGGGCAACCTTCTCAATACGGCTGCGGGTGCGACTCATGTGGTTCAGGTTCGACTGGCGAATCATGGCCAGTCTGGTGCGGAAATCTGCCTGTCGGCTCTTGTCGTGGGACATTACGGTTGCCATCTTCTGTCCCCTCCTTATTCATAGTCGTCGGAATCGTCGATGAATTCGTCGTCGTCTTCGTAGACGTAGTCGTTGGCGTCATCGGGATTCTCGTAGGTCTCGTTCATGGCCGCTTCGATTTCCTCGGCGGCTTTCGGACTACCCATGTACTGGGAGTAGTCGAACGGTGCCAGCAGTCGGTTCGAGTTCGTTCCCATGACGTAGCCCTCCTGGTAGAGGAACTTCGCCAGAGCCATCGTCAGCAGCTGTGTCGACACGAAGGCCTCCGGAATGCGCATGCCGTTCTCGTAACAACGGTCATAGACCGCAGAGATGTCGCCGGTCTCACGGTGGATACCCAGCATCAGCAGCACATCTTTGATGTTGTAGATCCAGAATTTCCAGAGGTTCTTGTACATGAACGTCTTGATATTGCCCTCTTCGGCGTAGTTCAACTTCTCATCACGAAGCTCCTTCTTGGCGATGGCGTTCAACTTCAATGACGGCTGTTTGCCCTGACCGGAGCGCATACCGGCATACATCCACATCATACACATGAGCAGCGGTTTGACGGAGACGATGCACTTGTGGTTGCGCTTGTGCGCCTGGACGTTGGTATCCTCTTCGAAGAACGTCGTCTTGTACTTGAAGGCTTCGTCACAGATGATGGACTCGGGCTCGTAGCCGAGAGACAGGGGACGCTCGATGAGATTTCGAATATCGTATGGCGCATTCCAGGCCATCAGGTAGTCGATGTTCGACTGACGAACGATCTCCCAGAACGCCTGGTGCAGCTGAATCTCTTCGTCTGCAAAGATCAGATGGTATTGCAGGTCGGCTCCATAGAATTCATCGAACATCTCGTGGAGCTCCTTGATGAAGTCCTGGACGTGCTCCTTCAGATAATCGACCTGACTGTAGAAGTGGTCGCGAATTTTTCCAATCTCTTCGTACTGGGGATTCGTCGTCGCCAACACCGGCAGATTGTCGCGACATAATAAGATGGAATAGACCTGTTTGGCATTGCCGTCGATGAACGTAACGGCACTGGTCGGTGCTTCGCCTGGTCCGGCAAAGCCGTCGGCCTGAATGATGTCGGACTCAATATCGAAGAAGCCGGGGTTGATGGGCTTCGGAAGATCGTTGCCGTACTCGAGCGTAAACATCATCCAGTAGAAGTCTTCGATCTTGATGTCGTAACCGAAAATCAGTGGAGAGTACTTGACGTCGTTCGGGTCACAGCCCAACAGTGCCGCCAGTTCCTGGTCGCGCTTCTTGTAGCTGATCTCGGCCCGAACGAGATTCGACTTCGACTCCCAGGGCTTCAGATACCGGGCCTTCGGCCAGAGCTCCTTCTTGAGAATCCAGACTTCGTACTTCGGATGGTCAATGGTTTCAACGAACACCTGTCCGGTGTCCATGTCTTTGAATGTGATGGCCACGGCGTCTCGTGCGCCGACTTCATAACCGTCGTAGGAGACGACGTGGATTGGCATGAGGTTTCGTCCTTCAAAACGTTGGTCGAGAAACTTCATTTCGATTCACCTCTCTTGATATGACTGTGTCGACTCGAAAGTCGTAACGTAAATGTCGTAGTTTCTGGGCCAAATGACAGGCCCATAACCCGAATTCCAATCTTCGTTGCCGACATGATATACGAACGAAATTTTATTGGAATCCGCGGGCAAGCAACACAGAGGGGTGACAAACCATGGCTTCTAAGCCCGAAAACAAACACATCTCTCAACAGCCGTTCGGAAACATTCTGGCTCAGTTCGTCGGTGGCGACACCGATTCACTGGGCATGACTGCTCCGGCTACGATGACGCCGGCGGCCAAGGCCAATGGACGCAAGAAAGAGAAACCGTCGTTCGAATTCGACGATTTGCCGTCGTTGGACACCGGACTGAATCTCGACGACATCGACGACATCGATGCTGAATACGACGAGAGCTTCGATCTGCTCATTGAACAGGCCTTCCAGGAGGACGAGGACGTCGCCCTGAGGAACTCGCTCGTCGCCATGGGCCGCAAGTACGCCATCAAGTCCATGGACGAAGCCGAGAGCTCCGAAGTCCACCGCAGCTTCATCGAACACGAACAGGGCTATCGGCGACTGCTCGAGAATGTCGACGTCGAGATTGGCAACACCGGCCGAGATCTCGAACGACTCCGTCAGTCTCGCACCACGAACTACAAGGCTCTGGCTGATCTGGTATCGGCCAGAGGTTCTCTGCTGAGCACACAGCGTGCCATCATCAAGGACATGGTCGACCTGAAGAAGAGCGAGTATGACATCACCATGAAACTCAAGAAGGATGCCGCTGCTGCCAGTGGTGCCGCCGGAGAAGACGGAGGCGTCGGATCGGCGATGGCCATCCAGCGCATCCTCAGCGTCGGACGTCAGAATCTCATCGGAGAAGACGTCTATGACTATCCGGATCAACCGTCGGCGGACGGTGACACGACGCCGAGACCCGGTTCGCCAGTCGACGAATCCATCGCAGCGACGACGGCACTTCACGACATGGCCGACGTTCCCGAGGCCGTCAGCGACGGCGATAAGTTCATCGAGTATGAAGACCGTGGCGTCGACTACGTCGTCGACTACGATGACGACGACAATCGCAAGATCTACGCCGTCGACAACACCGGAGAGATTGTACCCGACTATCCGATGCCGAGCAATCCAGAGCAGCTGGCCTTCTCACTCAACGAACTGGCCGGCACTGCAACGGATCAGCTGCAGCGCACCTACAAACTCTACCGAAACGGCCAACCGGTCAACAACAGCAGTCGCGGTCCCGACGGCGACAGCATGTTCTGATAAGAAAAAGAGATCTGACTTCGGTCAGATCTCTTCTGCCAAAAAAGAAAGAGATGCCGTCGCATCTCTTTCTTTTTTGAGACCTCATTCGGTCTCAGTCGGCGCGGTTCCCTCAGCCGCGTCGGTGGTAGTCGGAGCGTCCTCCGGTTGTGTTTCATTGGTTGCTGCCGGTTCCTCCTTCGGAGTTTCTTCCACAGCTTCTGCCGCAGCCTCCGCGGAGCTGATCTTTTCGGCGGCGGCCGCTGCCTCTGCCGCGATCTTTTCTCCGGTCGCTTTTGCATCGTCAAAGTCAATGGCCTTCTTCTGTTCTGCCTTCGGTTCGGCCTTCGGCTGAGACTTCTTGTGCTCCGCTTTTGGCGCTTCCGGAATGTCGAAGCTGTCATCGGAATCTTCGGTAGCCTTTGCACGGGCAGCCTTTGTGGCCTTGATTTCCTCAGCCCATTCCTTAGCACGCTTTTTCCAGTCAGCACTGTTGGCTTTCCTGGTGGCCTTCACATCAGGCCGAATTATCTTGCGTGCAGCCTTGCCGGACTTCGCCGATCTCTTGATGTTCGGCCGCGTTGCGTCGAAGAGGTCGTCAATGCGGCGAGCCTGTTCTTCCTGGAACCGGCCGGCGATGTGAGCTGACTTGATTTCCAGATCATGCTCACGACGCATGACACGCTTGGCGACGCGTTCACCGAAAGCTCCACTCAGTGCCACGTACATGTAGCCCTCTGCCAGTCGGGTTTCGCCCGTGACATAGTCGGCGACAGAATTGTCGTCCATGTCACATGCCTCCCATATGTCATATGGGTTCCTGATGTCGAACTTCACTGCAAAGTCGGTTCTGAGCAGTTCCCGCTCAATGGTAGCCAGCTGATCGGCGAGCGGAAGCCGGGTGAATGCGATTCCGCAGATGAAGAAAAGCTCATCGGGATAGCTGTCGTTGTTGGCGACGCAGAGCAGAAGATTGCTCTTGATCCCCGCCATATCGACATACTTTGACGGCTGCACAAAGATTGCGAATGCGTTGCTGGAGCCATTGTAGCCAGGGACATCCAGGACCGCATCCGTGAAGATACGATCCTGAGCATTGCGGGTTGCGTACTTGTCATAGGCCATCGCGGCCTTGAAGTATCTGCGGTCTGCCATCTCAGCGAAAAACTTTTCAAACATGTGTGATGCTCCTTTCTTAATTCAAACCATCGTTGTAGTTTTGATTGCGTTGGAGTTTCTCGATGACACCGCCGATCACTTCAGACACTCGATCTGAGTACATGTCGGTGGCGTCTACCAAATCATCGATAAACGATGACCTGGAGTTCTCTAGAGCCCGACGGAATTCCTCTCTGCCAGCGCTCGTCTTGAGTCCGTTTACTGTGGGTTTCTCTCGATCTGATTTCATCTTGTGGTACCTCCGTTGTCTCAAAGTTTAGAAACGGGCCAGGCCTACGTCCGTTTCCTCATGAGAATGATATACGTCTGAAACGTCAGGGTTTTCTGGGCTCGACAGGTGTTTAACAATCCCAATCTCCAAAGGAGTTGATTCGAATGGGACTCGTTTCTTCCGATAACATCTACATTGCCGGTGGAGCCACCCGCATGGGTCTCGCCTCGAACATTCAGTCGACGACGAGCGGCAACTCCGACTACCATCTGCCCTGGACTGGCGAGGTCGTCCAGGAGACTCTCCAGAAGGCCATGGACATCGACCTCAGCGGCATCGGCGGCATCAAGACCATCGACAGCGATGCCACGCATCCGGCGAATCCGAACGAGCTGACGGAGAAGGGCAGCTACACCATCGACTACGTCGACGACTCCGACTTCCCGGACGATGTCCGGGGCATCTCCCCTGTCCAGATGTACATCTATGAGCAAGACAGCATTCTGATGCAGCTGCTCGAAGCCGGTGGCAACAGCTACATCCGTTGGCTCGACGAGTCGACCGGCCTCTGGTCCGTCTGGTCTCCGAAGACCGACAACGGCAAGATCGACACCAGCGATCCGTCGGTACCGGCTGAAGACCCCATCCAGGAACTCGACGAGCGTGTGACGATTCTCGAGAACGCCACCGTCGAAGCCGACGTCAAGTGGGGCAGCGTCGAAGATGCCCAGAAGATGATCGCCGGCACCTATGACTACGACGCCTAAGAGCAAAAAAGAAAGAACTAGCTGAGCTAGTTCTTTCTGTTTTCAGTCGTCGTCTTCGGATGGTTCGAACGGCAGGGTCCCGTTGGCCTCCTGCTCATGGTAGCGGCGGATGCTCTCGATGGACTTCAGGCGCTTCTCTTCGAACATGGCGGCCTCCTTTTCGGCACGTTCCCGTCGGGCCTCTTCCTTCTTCTGTCGGAAGTTCGGCCGACGGTTCTTGCTCTTCTCGGCTTCGAGTTGACGCATCAACTCTCGTTCACGGGCCGAGATCTTCGTCGGAGACCCGTTGATCTGGTCATAGGCTCTCCGAAGGGCCGTCGACGTGAAGTCGGCAGCATCCTTCTTCGGGAATCTCGCCATGAGAGCCGTCAGTTTCGAATCGAAGATGGGGCGTTCGCGGTTCGTGAACACCGTCGAGTATCCCGACAGAGAGGCACAACGGCCGATCTCCTGATAGAAGACGGTGTTGGCCTCCTGGTAGTTGAAGCAACGTTCATAGGACCTGACCCGGAGTGACTCACGGGTCATGGTCGAAGGATCCAGTAGAAAGACGACGTTATCGAATTTCGCGATCAGTACGGACTGTTCGCTCTGGTCGTACTTGAGTATCAGAGCGTACCAGGTGGCATTGTCCGCGCCGACCGACGTGATGTTGACTGTGTGGATCAAAGCGGTCCACCTCCAATCCGTCAGATGCGCATGACAGCGGTGATGGGCGATTCGTCGACTTGCTCGTCCGTCGTCATGATGACGAGACAGTTCAGGCCGTCGAAGGTGTTATTGTGAGATACGACGAAGACCTGCTCTGCGTGAATGGCGACAATCTGCTTGAAAAGGATCGTGATGAACTTCTCACGGGCCGTCTTGTAGAGAGGCCCGTCGACCTCGTCGAGCAGCATGATGTTGTAGTCGAACGTCCCCTGGCGGATCAGTGCAAACGACAGCGCCAGAGAGATGATTGCCCGCTCACCCTGTGAGCTCTTGATGATGTCTCCGATGGGAACTCCGTTTCTCGAATACGGGATATTGAACTCGGAGCCGTCTTCAGGGATGTCGAAGTCCTGGATTTCGATGGCATCTTCGAAGACGTCGGAGATCAGATCGTTCAATGTGTCGGTGCAGTCCGCCAGGAAATACTTGACGTAGGCCAGAGGGATTCCCTTCTTAGCGGAGACGGCATCGAGAACGTCTTTAACCAACTGCTGACGGTTCAGAATTTCGGCGTACTGCTCTTCGTTGAACTGGATCTCACGGATCATCTTCTCGAGTCTGTCGTGGGACTCGGAATGGATGCGGTATTCGGTTTTCTTCTGGGCGAGGGTGATTTTCAGGCCGTCGAATTCCGACATGTAGCCGCGGAGCTTATCGAGATTTTCTTCCATTTGGCTGAGTTCAAGGTGATGGCCTTGAGACTGCTCCGTCAGGCTCTGAATTTCAGATTTGACGGCCTCAATGCTCGACAACTGAAGGATTGCCTCGCCGAGTCGTTCGAGTTCATCTCGGTCGGCTCTGTTTCTCGACTCGAGCTCTTCGAGCTGACGTTGCTCTTCGATGAATCGCTTCTCGATGATCTCGAGATTCGACCGGAGTGTCGGCACGTCGCTGAGTTCGTACTGGGCCAGCTCGTTCTTCATGTCGGCGATCTTCTGGGTGATCTCGTAGTACTTGTCACGGACGCCGCAGAGCTCACGGGTCCGCTGGAGTTTGTCTCCGTCGTACCAGTGACGCTTCATGAGATTCGTCACGACCTCTGCCAGAGAGTCGTCCTTGACGACACCGATCTCCTGTGCCTGGGGTATGACTCGTTTCCAGACAGCCTGGACCGTCTGGACCTTACGGACGATGCCGGGCACGGCTTCATACTTGAAGATCTGGGCGTCGAGTTCTCGGGCGGCATTCTGCTTCTCGAGAAACAGTTTGTCGGCGTCCTTGCCTTTGTTCCGCTTCTGCTCCGTCAACGGATGGTAGACGTAGAACGGACAGTTTGGAACGGGGCAGTTGAACGGCCGCACCATGACCTGGGTCGGCTGCCACATGACGCCCTGCTTGATGTTGTTCATCTCACGATAGAGCTTGTCCTGCTGGTTCCGTAGATGCTCCAGCTCATGCTTCGCTGTGTTCTGGGCCTTTTCGGGATTCCGGAGAATCTCCCTCAGCAGCTCGGCATCGTACTGGGTCAGGTCGGTAATCATGCCGTTCAGATCCTGCAACTCCTGGGTCAGATTGATGATGGAGCCCATGGAGCCGGAGTAGCTGAAGTGGCGGAGCTGTCGCTCGTAGTCACCGACGGTCTTGATGAGCTGATCGTAGGTGGTCCGGAGCACTTCGATGTGCTCTTCGGATCCAATGACGGCCAGTTGGTCACGGAGTTGGTCACGCTGCACCTGGTCATCCTGGACCTGTTTGCCGAGTTTCATGATCTGGTCCCCACGGACCGAAATTTGGGCATTGAGTCCGGCGACTCGGTTGCTGAGTTTCTTCGGGTCGCCGTACTTGTCGAGTTCGTCGATGATAGCCTGCTTCGATACAATGGCGTCGTCGATAGACTTCGTCTCAGCCTGGAGTTTCATGTAGGCGTCGTTGTACTCGTCCTGGGTCCGGTCACCTCGCAGTGCCGACATGGCACCGTCGATGCGATAGGTCTCCTGATCGAGCGCTTCGACCTCTTTGCTGATGTCCTGGACAATAGCCTCTTCGGCGTCACAGTCGACCTGAAGCTCTGCCTTCGTCTTGTGGGAGATGGCGTGGAGCTTATTGACGATGATGGTCATCTGGGCGTTCAGCGACCGGTTCTCTTCACCGATCTTCTTGTAGAGATAGGTGAAGATTTCAGTGTCCGTCAGCATCGACGAGATGAATGCCTTACGCTCACTGGCCGACATGTCCGGGAGATTGATGACGTTGGAACCGATTCGGAAGAGCTTCAGAAAGTTCTGGTCCAGTCCGAACTCGGTCTCGATGATGACTTTGAACGAGCCGTTGTTTCCGTTCTCATTCAGTTCTTTTCCGTTCTTCTTGATGTAGCTCTTGACGGAGTGACCGCCGGAGGGCTGTGGACTGTAGATGTGGGTGATTTCAAAGAGATCGTCCCCTTTCGAGTAGACGATCTCTTTGATTCCTTTTTTGCCGGCCAGCACCAGATCCTCCTGGTTTCGCACGTCGAGTGTGCCCAGGGTGGCGAACGGCTGGTGATGGCCCAGCAGGAACGTTTTGCAGCTGCCCATCTGTCCGATCATGACGTTGATGACTTTGTCTTTGAACGGACGATAGTCCAGTACGACCTCCGTCTTCTCAAGAGCCACGAATATTGGCGCGAAGTTCTTCATCTTCAGGTATTCGATGCGCACAATATCGACCTCTCTTTGCTTAGAAATTTAGGTGTTCGTTGCTCCCGTCGTATCTTCGTCGGGCTCGACGATTGCGATGATGTCGCACTGCCGAACGACAGTGTAGAGGTCGTGCAGGTCGAGAATGTTCTCGGCCAGATGGATGTCGGTGCCCTTGTACTTCTCGACGATGACCAGGTCACCGGGTTTCACGAACATGGTGACTACTTCGTCCTTGACAGAGCCGTCGGGCATCTCGTGGCGGGCTACGAGACCGCCAGGACCGACTGCAATGACGCGATAGTAGTCGAGCTTTGCCGTGGCCTTGCCAGTCAGGATGATGCCGCCCTTCGACTGGCCTTCGGGCTCGACCTTCTGGAGAATGACGTTGTCACGCACCGGCTTCATGTTGTCGATGCTCAGTTTCTTGATGTCTGCACCTGTCATGTCATCAGTTCCTTTCACTGTAGAAGAGTCTGCTGAGATTCTCGAAGTCGCGAATCTGATCACTGAAATGTTCCGATGCATCTGAAAGAGTCATCTTCGGATTTCGACAGAGCCAGATGATGACTCGATTCAGAAACTCTGCCGCATAGGGCCGATAGAATCCATTGACCTTGCCCTTGAAGACCGTCTTGTCGAGTTCAGTGAAGAGACCACTATCGTAGTCCTTCATACCGGGCGCCAGCTTTACCGCCAACAGAGCCTGCCTCAGACTTTCATCTTCGACGCTGTGATACGACGTCAGTTCGTTCACGATGAAATTCTTGATGGAGTCGGCGACAATGATTCCGGTGCAGAACATTGCGAGTAGCAGAATGGCACCGACAATGAACGGCGCCAACGAGCCGGTCACTACCGACTCGACAACAAATAGAGCGATGCCGACAGCCACACAGACAATGGACGCATATCGAATGGCCCAGAAGTCACTCCAGTTGTGGATTTTCCAGACACCGGTGTTGGCGGCTTCGTCGAGCCAGCCTTGCCGATAGTTATCTTTGGCGACGCTGTAGATGCTGTCGGCTTCAATGAGGTGCTGGATATGGTCGGCCCACCAGCGCAGCACAATGATGGCCGTGACGTTCGAGTGGAGCGCCGACTCTTCGATCTGCGCACGAATGGATTCGAACTCCCGTGTCTCGCGTTCGACGTGATGGGCGAATCGCACGTCAATGGCCTGGAAGCACATGGCATTGTCGTCGACGTGGCCGTTGAAGCGTTTTCTCAGTTCACTGATCGAATCTGTAGTCGTGCTGGCTAGATCTGCGTTGAGCCGCATCGTTGTCTTGTCGTTATTCGGCTGATCCATTGTCGTTCTCCTTTTCTTCGTCGGTAGTCGTTTCGTCATCATTGTCGTCAAGTTGAGCGGACTTCACCAGAATGTCAATCTGGCGACTAAAGTGCTCGGCGATGGGCTCCGAATTGTCTTCGTCTCCGTAGCCGAGCCGATAGTCGATCATCTTACGCAGCATGATCAACTGATCCTCTGGTTCGATGTGGAACAGTCGGCCGCCGAAGAACTTGTCATCTACGTAGTAGACGTAGTCCGGCACCGTGAACGTACCGTACGTCGGAACCGTCTCGATGGTGCTTCTGACGGTGGCCCAGAGAATATGGAATCGATAGTTGAACCTGTCATAGACGTGGACGGCACCTCGGTTGACCGTGGCGATCCGATAGAGCAGCATCAAGTTGATGAAAGAGCAGCCGATGGCCGAGCAGACCATCACCATGATGCCTTCATAGGCCGTCAGTTCGTTGATGAGGTTCGTTGCAACGAGACTGAGAACCAGCACCAGTGTCGTCAGAAGTCCAAGGACAATGCTGTCGACGACCGGATTCACCTGGTCACGCATCTCAGCTTTGCTTTCAGCGACCTCTTGATCGAGCGCCTCGAGTCTTTCGTCGATGTCGTCCATGATTCGACCCGTCGTCACCTCATGGGCGATGTATTCACGCGTCATCACCAGTGCCAGAGCGTCGCGCATTGACTTGTCGACATTGGCTCCGATGACGTCGTCGATGTTCGATTTAGTCGGATATATCTGTGCCATGGTTCGAGCCTCCTTCTAGATTGATTATACGGAATACGTGTCCTCCGAAGAGATGACAATGGGAGCCTTCAGCGGTTCGCCGATTGCAGACTTCGGATCGATCTCCTCAATGGAGATGGTATACTTGAGTCGCATGGCGTTGCAGCCACGCTCGAACAGTAGCATCGACAGCTTGCCGGGACCTTTGACGACCTGCTTGAAGTTGAAGAGGGCGTTCTTGTCGGCGAAGGCGGTCTTGTAGTTGTCAATGTCGACGTTCTTAACGCGAAGGATTCGCTTGATGAGACGTTTCAGGATGTCATCGGATTCGGTCTCCTCTGGACGGAACACCTTGCCGGAGTCAGGGATCTTGAGGTCAATCTCCTCACGGTTGATGAGGACGTCGATAATCTTCTTGGCGTCGGCTGTGGCAAACTTGTCGTCGACCTTCCACTGGTCGTCTTCGTTGCCCTCGGTGACCGGGATCCAGATGTAGTGGTCGTCCGGCGTCAGGTAGATACCCGGCAACCGACGACTGAACTCGACCGTCTGCGTCGTGCCCCGATAGATGTAGAAGTACGGATAGGCGATGTACGCCACTCCTTGCATGTAGAGCGTTCCATCGTTGATGTTCTCCGTGTTCAGCAGGACTGCCTGGAGCACATCCTCGTCCGTCACGATCAGATCGGTGCACTGTTTCTTTTCCGCCATAATATGTAGGCCTCCTTGTAGAAGTAGTTACTCTGGTATTAAATCCGCGTAGAATTCTACGCGGATTTCTTCACTGAGCTCACATCCAGTTGACCTTGGTCTTCGAATAGCTGCCCCGAGCCTCACCGGGCAGCAGCTCAGTGGTTCTGGCGCCGTGGAGCGCCACATTCATCAACAGATTCGCTTCGTCCTGGAAGCTGAAGAAGTTGACGATGCCGGCAATGTCGATGAGTTCATCGTACGTCAGCATTGCCGTGTACCTGGTGTTGTTGATCGACAGGGCGATGCCCTCCTCTGTGGGAGAGTTCTCAATGGTGACGACCGCCGGCACCGCCAGCAGACCCTGTGTATCGTAGCGAGTCGGAGGGATCAACTCGCGCAGATCACGGTAGTCCATGTTGATGAGTCGCCGCCCCGTCTCCTCGTCAATGAGGAACAGATCCTGGTACTTCGGATCGTTGAACCAGCCGATGGCGTTCGAGAAGAACCGCACACATCGGTACTGGTTCCTTGGGTTGATGCGAAAACTGCAGTCTCGAAACTTCTGACTCCACGGAATGTCCTTCAGGGACGCATCGTCGTATTCGAGAATGATCATGGGGTAACAGCTGCAGGCGAAGTGCGTTCCGTTGCTGAGACGCACCAGAGGGATACGCATGTAGCTGCGCAGAGAGATGTTTCGGATCTTCAGCAGCTGTCTCGAGAACGAGTACTGCGTCGAATCCTGCTGTGTCTGGACCTGAGGGTTCGGTCCATTCGTCTGGGCCATTGTCTAGCCCTCCATTTCTTTTAGTTCTGATTCTGATGATGGTTCGCGAGATGAGACTGATAGAACTCCGGTTCGAATTCACGGATCTTCTGGCACAACACGATCCAGGCCTTCGTCAGTTGCTGACGGGCCACAATGCTGTCGGGTTCCGTGAAGACTCTGACGTAGACGTTGTCGAGGTCGACGATGGCTCGATGGTACTTGTCGACGAGTTCGGCATTCTTCAGAGCATCTTGGTCAATGGTCTGCCGATACTTCTCGACGAGAGCCTCGGCGACCCGAGTCTTCTGGGCCGTCTGATTCGGATCGTCGGCCGGCATGACCACGGCGCCGGTGGGATTCCTGTGAAGGATGTCGAACCGATTGTCCATGTACATGGCCGTCATGAGGGTCAACAGTTCGGAATTCGTCGGCGTGATGCCTTCGCTGGTGAATGCTCGGAAGACCTCTACCGGATTCACCGGAGCCGGTACGTTGACGACGTTCGGGTCGTCTTCCATGTTGCAGTAGTTCCATAGGGAGTGGATTGCCTGTTTCACATTTCTCAAATTCACGGTAAATTATCTCCTTTCTTTTAGTGCTCAGTATTCCATTATATACGATTTCACGCGGCTGGTGGCCAAGAAAAGAGTGAAGAACCGTCGTTCTTCACTCACTTCCATCTGGCTACGAGTACTTGATGCTGAAGATGGACTTGATCTTCTGCTGCTCCAGGTACTGCAGCCGGTACGGAAGGCTTCTCTTGACATAGTCGAATCCATCGTCGACGAACATGTAGTAGTAGGCGTCGGTGCCGTCGGCCAGTGCACGGGCACGGCCTGCGGCCTGGTTCGCTTCGATGTTGTTGACCGGCGACAGCGAGATGACGTTCTTGATGTTCTTGATGTCGACGCCGACGCCCATGGACTGGTACGTCGACACGATGATTTCGCCATTGGCTCTGGCGTCCTCTCGCTCCTCGTGGGGCATGGCGCTGTGGAATCGCACCACCTTCGGAGGAGTCTCACCTTCACTGGTTCGCTCCTGATAGTAGAGCTCTAGCTGTTCCTTGATGAGGTCGACGTGGTCGATGAGATTGCAGAGGACCAGTGTCTTGTACCTCGGCGCATCCGGATGTTCCGCGTGATGCTTCTCGTCGCTTCGACGGATGGCATCGAAGACCGAGAACAGCGCCACGAAGAAGTTGTCGCGTGACAGTTGGTACTCCATGTACCGATGGTGGCTGAAGCCGTAGCCGCCGAACACCGACTCGATGTCGTTCAGTGACGGGTGGGTGTTGTAGCGGACCAGAACTCCAATGGTGTACCGCATGTCTCGGGTGATGTTCTCGAGCGGTTTGATGACGGGAGTGTACTTGAACATCTTGTAGTAGAGCGCCTCTCGGTCCTGCGACGCCTGGCCGAAGTCGGCCGACATGTAGAACGTCCGCTCGACGTTTGTCAGAGCATTGATCTTGACGATATTGGCGAGATTCCGATGGGCCTCGTCGAAGAACTTGACACCGATGCCACAGGTGTCGAAGACATCGTTGAGCTTGTCGAGCCCGTTGCGTTCTGCCCACATGGACAGAATCTTCGGTGTCGACAGGTAGATGTCGTACTTGTGGGGATCCCAGTCGCCGGCTGCCATCTTGGCCAGGTCACTGCCGGACTTGACGTACTTGATACGACTGGCGTCCATCGTCGTCATCTCTTCGAGTGTCTTCTTCCACTGGTCCAGCACCGTCGTCGAATAGCACATGCACCAGGCCTTCGTGTCCAGCAGCGACATGAGAAAGGCCGCCAACAGTGTCTTGCCATAGCCCGTCGGAATGTTGAAGAAGGCGCTTCGCATGTCATTCTCAATGACCGCCTGTGTCGCCGACATCTGAATGTCCGTCGGCACCACGTCGTCGTTGAGTTTGAACTTCTCGTCGATACGGAGCCGCTTGTTTCTCGGTAGATTCGAGATGACAATGTCCGGATACGTCGACTGCAGCCAGGACTTGCTACAACGGTAAGTCAGCAGCCAACTGCCTCCGTTGATGTTGTCTTTGACCCTGTAGGCCGTGACGGGTTTCTTGCCATATGATCCCTGGACCCAGACGGACCGGGACAGCAGAATGATGTCGAGCTTCTTGTGATACGGCTTAATATACATTCCGGACGTCGTATAGACGGCTTCCATAGGTCATCATCTCCTTTCTTGGATTCGATTTCTTGACCCTTGCTAGAAAATCATATACGACCGAAATAGTTTTCGTCAGGGAATTCCGATATTCTAAGAGTTCGTTGTCACGGAAGGACAGAAATAAAGCCAAGAGCTCAGGGCTCTTGGCTTTCGTTTGTCGATTCAATGCCGAGTACGTGTCGAAGACTCTCGACCATGTTGATGTAGTAGTCTCGTATTTCGACCGCCAGATCATAGATCGGACGGATGTACGGTGTGTCGACCGTAAAACGATTGCTGTGAAGGCCGTCGACGATGGACCGATGGATCTCATCGAAACAGCGGGTGTCCAGAATGGCCGGATGAACGTTGACGTGCTTCGACAACTGCACCATCGTGTGGCCGATTGCCTGGAAGACTCTGTCGATGACGCGGCCATCCGACAGACGGTCGGCGTCTTCCGGTCCCAGATACGAAAGGTAGACGATGTGAAGATTCGGAACCGGATCCTCAGCTTCAGACGTGCAGACGTAGATGTAGCCGTCGCGGTAGACGATGTAGCCGCACGTCAAGCCCTCGGTGGTTGCCAGGGCGTGTAGATGATTCTGGACGGCGAAGACGTTGTGACCAATCTCCCGAACTTTGAAATGAAAGGACTCGTCGCCGTCGTCGACATGGATTTCGTCGGGAAACTTAAACACTGCGCTCGCCTCCTCTCCTGGGATTATCCGTGGGCCAATTCGGCCCAGTTAAAGACATGTCCAGGACGGAGTCGGAGGACAGGAAACGATCCAGACCGAAGTCTGGATCGATCTCTGCAGTAGATGGACTCAGCGGATGCAGAGCAACTGGATGGGAATCGCAGTTGTCGGAGCCGCCGTGTAGGCCCAGCAGCGAATGGAGTTCGCCGACGTCACGATGCGGTTGACGCTGGCAAAGGCAGTGCCCTGTAGCTTGGCCGAAGCGACGTCGTCGGACAGCACCGCACCGACGACCGGAGTGTCCGTCGCCAGAATGCCGGAGACCGTGATGTCCTTGTAGTAGCCGCCACCGGACGAAGTCCAGCTCGAAGTCGGAATCGTGGTGGTGTACATGACCTTCTTGGCGCCACCGAGTGCAGCCAGTGCATCGGCTGCCGACGTCTTGCCGGTGCCGCCCTGGGCAATCGGAAGTGTGCCGAACGAAGGTTTGCCGCCGGTGCTGTAGAGAGCGCCGGATGCGTTCGAAATGACAGAGAATGCGCCGGTCGTCGTTGTGCCGGATACCACGAGGCTGTTGGCCGTGAACGAAGCCGCTCCGGTACCGCCTCTGGCGACGCCGAAGGTGCCGCTGGTGATCTTGCTGGCCGCGAGATCCGGAATGTCCGCCGCCACAAGGGAACGGAACGTCGCCGCTCCGGCAGAGCCGTTCGGCGCTGCGAAGACGGTGTTCGCCGTTCTCGACGTCGAAGAGTCGACGTAGTTGCTGTGGCTGTGAGACGAAGCCGCTGCACCGATGTCCGACAGAACTTCGGCCGGGGTCTTAAGCGTAACTGCCGTGGTGCCGTTACCAATGAGATAACTTCCGGACGTGAGCGTCTCGCGTCCAGTACCACCTCTGGCGACACCGAAGTAGCCACTGGTGATCTTCGATGCAGCGAGACTCGGAATGTCGGCCGCCACAAGACTACGGAATGTCGGAGCTGCGGCGGAACCGGTACTGGGACCGGCGTAGACGATGTTGGCATTTCGCGTCGTCGTCGTGTCGAGATAGTTGCTGTGGGTGTGTCCCGAAGCAGCTGCACCGATGTCAGCCAGAACCTGAGCCGGGGTCTTGAGCGTAACCGCAGTGGTGCCGTTACCGACAAGATAACTTCCGGCCGTGATGGTGTTGAGTCCGGTGCCACCTCTTGCGACACCGAAGGTGCCGCTGGTGATCTTGCTGGCCGCAAGATCCGGAATGTCCGCCGCAACGAGAGAACGGAACGTCGGGGCTGCGGCAGAGCCACTGCCGGGACCGGCGTAGACGATGTTGGCGTTGCGTGTCGTCGTCGTGTCAAGATAGTTGCTGTGGCTGTGCCCAGATGCTGCCGCACCGATGTCCGCCAGAACCTGAGCCGGTGTCTTGAGCGTAATCGCTCCAGTGTCGTTACCGACGAGATAGCTGCCGGCCGTGATGGTGTTGAGTCCAGTACCACCTCTGGCGACACCAAAGGTGCCACTGGTGATCTTACTGGCCGCAAGACTCGGGATGTCCGCTGCCACAAGGGAACGGAACGTCGGGGCTGCAGCGGAACCACTGCCGGGACCGGCGTAGACGATGTTAGCACCACGTGTCGCCGTGGTGTCGAGATAGTTGCTGTGGGTGTGTCCCGTCGCTGCCGCGCCGATGTTCGCCGGCGTGATGCCGAGATTCGTTCTGGCCGTAGCGGCATCGGAGGCACCAGTACCGCCGTTGGCAACCGGAATCGGATACTCGATGGTCGGTGCCGGGGTCTTCATGAGGACCCACTGCGGCGTCGAGCCGCTGGCGTCGTAGACGAAGAGACAGGATTCTCCAGCCTCCCAGAGATTGGCGAGGCTGCTGGTGCCATAGCACTTGATGGCAATGGCTCCAGTGGAGTTGACGTTCAGTGTCGCCGTCGCAGCAGTATTCGCATACTTGAACGTGACGACGACCCGGGCACCGTCGCTCAACGTGAAGTTGGCGAGGGTGACGAGTTTTGCGGAATTGGTGGCAACGGAAGCGGAGCTGCCGTGCCACTTGGCCTCAGTAGACGCTGTCTGCGCAGCCGCAGCCGCGCTTTCGGCAGTCCCTTCGACAGCGTTCACCAAGGATTTTACTTTGGTGGCCACCTGCTGAATAGCCGTTGCACCACCGTATACGATCGTGGACTTAGCCATACTTGTAAACCTCCTACGGTGAACGTATCTGACTTGTGGTCGATCGATAGATGGTAAAGGGCGAGGGCGCGGTAACGCCCTCGCCCCTCTTTATGCGATTGTGGTGTGTTGATGGACCTCAGTCAGACTCTACTGAAGCGCGGATTACGCGAAGTAGCCGTCGACCTGCGCCGCAGTGATCTCAGTGAAGTCGCTGTTGAGCAGATAGTCGGTCAGCGCCGCGGTGATCGCGTCGTCGGTCTGGGTCTTGGTGTAGTACTGGGTCATGTCGACCATCGTGTCGCCGATCTTCTCCCACTGGTGCTCGCTGCTGGACTTCTTGATGTACATCCACTCGGTGTAGGCGTTCTCGCCCTCAGCGGTGGTCTTGGGCACCAGGTAGATGGTGGTGTCGCTGATGTCGGTCGTCGGCAGCACGCTGACGATCTCGTACTTCAGGTGGCTGGCACCGGCGACGGCCGCAGCGATCGCAGCGTTCATCTCGGTGGTGGTGCTGTAGTCGGCCAGAGCGGTGCTGATGGCGTTGGACACCTGCGTGCCGGACTGGAAGTCGGTCGTGGTGTTGTTGTAGTCGCTGAGGTTGGTGCTCATGGTGATGGCGGCGATGCGGGTGTCGGAGTCGACGGTGACCGCAGTGCCGTTCATGGTGAGGCCGACGATAACGTTGCGCTCAGCGTTGGCAGGCGCATGGGCAGCCTGGCTGTGGGTGTAAGCCGCATCGTAGTTGCTCTTGAGAGCGTCGGTGAGGTCGTTGGTGGACAGGCCCTTGCCGGTGACCTTGTCGACCTTGCCATTCAGAAGGGTCTTGACCTTGGAAGCGATCTCCTGCACAGCAACAGTGCTGGCATAGGTAATAGTGGACTTAGCCATGATGTAACACTCCTTTTGATAAAAATTTGGAATGAACTTCTGCATCATAACGCGTGGCGGCCGGGTCTGACCCCATTCGTCACGACATTACAATCGTGTGATGTTCGCGAGTGGCATGCCTGCGTGAGTTGTGGCTAGTCGTCAGCCTCCGAACTCTTGGTCCCAAGCGGCGGCCGTCTGATCTCTCGTCAGTTCCGAGAAATCGTAGTTGCCGGACGTCGTCCAGTCGTCCCATGTGACGCCGACGTCTGCAGACTTACGGGTGTACGTCACGTCGCCGGCATACATGCTCTGAATCAGATACACAGTACCGTTCGTCGCAGTGTACGTCGAAACGTAGATGTAGACCGGGGTAATGTCGGCAACACCAGCCGGCGCACTGGATCCGTAGACATACTTCACCATGAAGATGCCCGGGATCCGAAGGAAGTTCAGGTTGTAGGGAGAGCTAGGAGTCGACTCGAGAACCACAATTCCATTGAGATTGTCGAGGTCGAGGTTTTGGATCTTATAGATCGCCTCATCGACTTCTTGACCGGAGTACGCAAGCTCATAGATCTTGGAACTACTAGCCATTAGCTTTCGCCTCCTGTGGTATGCTCTGCGGATATCGTTATGACAATGTAGTTTCCAGTCGGAGCGGCGTTTCTATGTTCCGTGTCCCGAAAAGAAAGCACATCTACCGGCGTCTCCGTCGGTAGATGTCAGTCTTGTGGTGAAGTCACTTTTTCTTTTTGGCCGCCTTCTTCTCGGCGTCTTCACGATCCTTGATGGCCTGGTCGTACTGGTCCTGGGTGATCTGGTGGCAGACGAGCGCCGCACGGAGCATCATCAGATCCCACTTGCCGGATACGTAGAAGTCATGGATCTCCTGGGGTGTCGGCATATCATACAACTCCTTTCGGAACTGGAATGTACTTCCGAGATTTTACAGTTGTGTTTGTCTGTCTCGGAAGCTGGTGGTCCGTTATCAGTGTCTTGACAGACCGATAAAACTCTAAGTCCCGGAAAGGAGTGACATTCCATGGACGTCAACGACGTCAATCTGTCGTTTGTCCGTTATCGCATTCCGGTTTTTGAACTCTTCATTCCCGGCTTCCGTGAGCCATATTCGATTCGGAACGAATTCATCGGCAACTTCATCATTGAGAAGGACTACGAGCACTTCCTGATGCCGTACATGGAGTTCCGGTGCATGGTGCCGGATCACATCTACGCCAAGGTGTTGGAGAACGCTGAAAACATCTACGTCCACATCAAAGTAGACTACGGCTACTTCCCGAACCTGGAGGCCGTCAGCGACGATGCGCTCCAGGTGACTGGGACGCTGTTCGACGAAAAGTTCTATGCGTTCATCGACAACAAGACGCCGAAGCTGACCGACGGCACGCCGGCCAGAGATCGGCAGCTACGGGAGCAGCAACAGGGCGGAGACACCATGGCTTCATTCGACAACCGTCAGGCTCTCGTCATGGCGGTCTATCTGCCGGATCATCTGTTCAACTGCAACCAGATCGTCAACGGTGTGCTGTCGAAGTGCACTACCGGAGACGCAGTCGCCTACTTCATGAAGAAGTTGGGCCTCAAGAACGTTCTCATGAGTCCCAGTGACAATCCGAAGATCCATGAGCAATTGGTGATTCCGCCGCTGGCGGGGATCCAGGGTCTGCTGCGGACGGTCAACGCCTATGCACTGCATCGCCATGGCACGACGGTGTTCTTCGACTACAACCGAATCTACATCGTCGACAAGAAACTCGAAGCGACAGCCTGGATGAACAACGAGCATCGGGTCGTCTATCTGGCGTCGTTCCCAGCCAGAGGCGAGACGACAATCATGAGGAGCGGCGTCTACTCGAATAAAAAAGAAAAGTACGACTACGTCAACCTCATCGGCAACGCCATCTCCATCGAGAACCTGGCCATGCTGGAGGACCAACTCATGGGCGGCAACATTGTCACCATCGATTCGAACACCGGAGCCATCGAACGACACGAGTCGAAGATCTCGGTAGCAGATCAGTCGATGTCGAAGCAGGGCAAAGTGAATCGCATCGTCGTCCGGAACACCGGAACAGCGTCGAGCGAAGTGTCGCAACACGACATTGAGCAGGCTCAGAAATCCATGACGATCACCGTCACTGACATCGACTTCAGCATGTTGGCCCCGAATCGAGACTACGTCTTCGTCACCGACAATGCCAAATTCAAAGATTCGATGGGCCACTACCGCATCACCAGTGCCACCGGAACTTTCACTCGGGAGAGCAACTGGTACACCGGATTCTTCACGGCGAGCTTCGTCGGTGGAGTTCCCGACAAGAAGAAATGACTGGCGCTAACGCGCACTGTTCGAGAGAAGGCCGAAGTGGGCGCGGGCGCCCACTTCGGCCTAAAGCAAATGAAATCAATCGCCTTCGTATGTCTCAGGCTCTTGGACTTGCCGCTGTTGTAATGGCAGGTAATGGTACTGGAAATATCCCAACGGTTCTTAGCACATCATATGGAGAAACCGAGCGCCTCGAGTCCAATTTAAACAAAGTAACCATACCAAATGAATTCAATTGTATCATAGTAATACCATTATATTTACAGATATATAGCTCTGGAATAAAACCTGGACCGTGCATTGGTGGTTTTGGTATGTTTACATCACTATCCGATAACCTTACATTTAGTGCATCCATCGTCACTATTACCACTAATGGATCAACATCATATAGTGGAACTATATATGGCTATGTTAATGCCCAAGAATATTTTGTATGTGGCGCATATTCTTGGGCATTAACATAGCCATATATAGTG
>Ga0310695_10005196_pt1 | contig 22988 bp, 21 predicted proteins | sample RumenRJG_04DNA_FD_203882 | JGI IMG/M metagenome (GOLD analysis project Ga0310695, IMG submission 203882) | Bovine rumen microbial communities from Lethbridge, Alberta, Canada - RJG_04 (v2) (version 2) | ecosystem: Host-associated > Mammals > Digestive system > Stomach > Rumen | place: Canada...
CCATCTTGTTGCTGATAACGACACCCTGTCTTGTCTTTCTTAAATTTCTTGTTTCCATCTGGACCATTGTTATTTATTAAGTTCTCTCTGATGAAGTTCTGATTTCATACGTGCGATATCACGACGAACGGTCTTAATCTGAGATGGATTCTCAAGCGGAGTGATAGCGTGGTTCAGCTTCATCTGGTTGTACTTGGCAACCTCTGCCTCAATGCGCTCTGCCAAGTCCTTGGTCTCGAGCTCTCTTACTTCTTTAATCTTCATACTCAATTAAGCGTTTTTATCGTAATCACGTCTAACAACAAACTTTGTCTTAACAGGCAGTTTCTGAGCGCCGAGGCGAAGTGCCTCCTTGGCGATATCGAAAGGAACGCCTTCTACTTCAAAGAGGATACGGCCCGGTGTAACAGGTGCAACCCATCCTGCGGGATCACCCTTACCCTTACCCATACGCACGTCAGCAGGCTTGCGAGTGATTGGTTTGTCGGGGAAGATGCGGATCCATACCTGACCCTCACGGTTCATATAACGGTTGATAGCAACACGAGCTGCCTCAATCTGACGGCTGTCGATCCACTTGGCATCCAAAGTCTTGATACCGAAGGAGCCGAAAGCCAGTGTTGTACCTCTGTGGGCGTTGCCTTTGTTGCCGCGTCCGTCCTGAGGTCTTCTATATCTTACTCTTTTTGGCTGTAACATAATAAGCTTCTACTTTTAACGGTTATTACTTCTTCTTATTACGGAACTTTCTGTCACCGCCACGACCACCGCCGTTTGAACGACCGTTGGTCTTCTCCTGAGCGAAGTTAGGTGCCAGATCCACGTCACCATAGATCTCACCACGGCAAATCCACACCTTGATACCCAGGATACCAACCTTTGTCAGTGCCTCAGCATGACAGTAGTCGATGTCTGCGCGATAAGTGTGCAGCGGAGTACGACCCTCCTTCAGCATCTCGCTACGTGCGATTTCAGCTCCGTTCAAACGACCAGAGATCTGAACCTTGATACCCTCGGCACCAGCACGCATTGTGTTCTGGATAGCCATCTTAATGGCACGGCGATAAGCGATCTTGCCCTCTACCTGGCGAGCGATGTTGTTGGCAACAATCGTGGCATCGAGCTCAGGGCGCTTCACCTCGAAGATATTAATCTGAATCTCCTTGTCGTAGAGCTTCTTCAACTCTTCCTTCAGTTTGTCGACATCTTGACCGCCTTTACCAATGACGATACCCGGACGGGCCGTGCAGATAGTAATGGTGACCAGCTTCAGTGTGCGCTCGATGACAATCTTCGATACGCTTGCCTTGGCCAGACGCTCGTTCAGATACTTACGGATTTTCTGATCCTCTACCAGGTTATCTCCGAAGTTCTTGCCTCCGAACCAATTTGAATCCCAACCTCTGACGATTCCAAGACGGTTGCTTATTGGATTAACTTTCTGTCCCATACTTATTCTTTTACATCATTAGTTTTAGCGTCAACAAACAGAGTCACGTGGTTAGAACGCTTGCGGATACGATAGCCGCGACCCTGCGGTGCCGGTCTCATTCTCTTCATAGTAACACCCTCGTCAACGAATACGCGGGTCACATAAAGCTCACCGTCCTCTGCCTTGCGATCATTCTTGGCTTCCCAGTTAGCAATAGCCGAGCGGAGGAGTTTCTCTACATCAGCTGCAGCTGCCTTCTTTGAGAATCTCAGTACACCCAAAGCGCGATTTACCTCCATGCCGCGAATCATATCAACGACATAGCGCATCTTACGGGGTGAAGAGGGGCAGCCTTTCAGCTTGGCAAAATACTGTGTCTTAAGAGCTGCTTTTCTTTCTTCAGCCTTAATATGTTTTCTTGCTCCCATTGTAATTTCTAATTCTTAATTCTTAATTCTTAACTACCCCTGGGATTACTTCTTGTTACCGGCATGTCCACCGAAGCGACGGGTGGGTGCGAACTCACCGAGCTTGTGGCCTACCATGTTTTCTGTAACGTAAACAGGGATAAACTTATTACCGTTATGAACTGCAACAGTGTGTCCCACGAAGTCCGGGGAGATCATTGATGCTCTGGCCCATGTCTTAACGACATTCTTCTTACCACTCTCATTCATGGCGAGAATCTTCTTCTCGAGTGATACGTTGATGTACGGACCTTTCTTTAATGAACGACTCATAATTTACTCTAATTAACTTCGTGATTACTTCTTGTTAGCTCTTTCAATGATATACTTGTTTGAAAGCTTCTTAGGTGCACGAGTCTTAAGACCCTTAGCGTACAGACCCTTACGTGAACGTGGGTGACCACCAGACTGACGGCCTTCACCACCACCCATCGGGTGATCATGCGGGTTCATAACAACACCACGGTTGTGAGGACGCTGACCCAACCAGCGTGAACGGCCAGCCTTACCTGATGCCTCCAGAGCGTGGTCTGAGTTACCTACACTACCTACAGTAGCTTTACAAGCAGAGAGAATCTGACGAGTCTCACCTGAAGGGAGCTTGATCACACAATAGCTACCCTCGCGAGAAGTCAACTGAGCGAAATTACCTGCCGAACGAACGAGCTTGGCACCCTGACCGGGACGCATCTCAATGTTGTGGATGACGGTACCGACGGGGATGTTTGCGAGCGGAAGTGCATTACCTACCTCAGGCACTGCATCAGCTCCAGACATCAGCGTTGCACCAACCTGCAGTCCATTAGGAGCAATAATATAACGTTTTTCACCATCAGCGTAGAAGAGAAGAGCGATGCGAGCCGAACGGTTCGGATCATACTCGATTGTCTTTACTACAGCTGGAACACCATCTTTCTCTCGCTTGAAGTCGATCAGACGATACTTCTTCTTGTGGCCGCCGCCCATGTAGCGAACAGTCATCTTACCGGTGTTGTTTCGACCACCGGTTGAACGCTTACCGTAAACGAGAGACTTCTCTGGCACGGATGCAGTAATATCCTCGAACGTGCCAATAATCTTGTGTCTTTGACCCGGAGTTACGGGCTTTAATTTACGTACTGCCATTTCTTATTGAATATTGCTATAAAAATCAATTACATCGCCCTCCTTCAGAGTAACGATTGCTTTCTTGAACGCGTTCTTCTGACCCTTGATCAGACCTGCCTTGGTATAGCGTGAGCTACGCTTGCCGGCATAACGAACTGTGTTCACATCGATCACTGTCACATTGTACAGGCTCTCGACTTCCTTCTTAATCTCCAGCTTATTGGCTTCGGGCTTTACAATGAAACCGTACTTGGCCTCTGCCTTCTTGGTACGAGTCTCACCCTTTACCTTATAAGTTTTCTCTACAGAAGACTTGTCTGTAATCTTGGTCATCTTCTCAGTGACCAGGGGTTTAATGATAAATGCCATATCTGATGTCTCCTTTTACTTGTTTAAGATACCGTCGATTGTCTCCAGTGACTTCTCGGAGATTACAAGGACATCAGCATTCAAAACTTTGTACGAATTGATCGTTGAAGCCTCCATCACCTCTGCCCCCTGCAGATTGCGAGCCGACAAATATACATTATTATTGGTGCCTGACAAAACAAAGAGAGTCTTCTTGCCATCTACTTTAAGATTTTTAGCAATATTTACGAATTCTTTAGTCTTCGGGGCCTCCATTGTGAAGTCCTCTACAACTACAATCGCATTCTCCTGTGCCTTGTAAGACAGTGCAGACTTACGAGCAAGAGCTTTTACTTTCTTGTTCAGTTTGAAGCCATAGTCACGAGGTGTGGGACCAAAAACGCGACCACCACCACGAAGCAGCGGAGAGTTAATATCACCATGACGGGCACCGCCGCCACCTTTCTGACGTCCAAGCTTACGAGTAGAACCAGAGATCTCGCTTCTCTCCTTAGACTTAGCTGTACCCTGACGCTGGTTAGCGAGATACTGCTTTACGTCCAGATAAAGAACGTGGTCATTAGGTTCAATGCCGAAGATAGCCTCGTTCAGAGTTACCTTTCTTCCGGTCTCCTGACCTTTGATATTTAATACGCTAACTTCCATCTTTACTTGTTGATTAAAACAGTTGAACCATTGTAACCAGCGCAGCTACCCTTTACGAGAATCAGGTTGTGCTCCGGTATTACCTTTAACACTTTGAGGTTCTGAGTTGTCACTCTGTCGCCTCCCATCTGGCCGCCCATGCGCATTCCCTTGAATACCTTGGCGGGATAAGAACAAGCACCGATAGAACCGGGCTTACGCAGACGGTCGTCCTGACCGTGTGTGCTCTGGCCTACACCACCGAAACCATGACGTTTCACGACGCCCTGGAATCCCTTACCTTTTGATGTACCAACAACGTCAACAAACTCGGCGCCTTCGAAAACGTCGACTGTAACGATGTCACCGAGATTCAACTCGGTATCAAACTTGAACTCGGCCAAGTGGGCCTTTGGTGTTGTGTTAGCCTTCTTGAAGATACCCATCATTGCTTTGGTGGTATTCTTCTCCTTCTTCTCTCCGAAGGCGAGCTGAACAGCCTGATAGCCATCCTTCTCGACAGACTTAACCTGAGTAACAACACAAGGACCAGCTTCGATGACAGTGCACGGTACATTCTTACCGTCGGCACTGAAAACGGATGTCATTCCGATTTTTCTTCCAATTAATCCTGGCATTTCAGTTTAAAATTTAAATAATAAATGTTTGTATATTTTGTTTCCTTTTAAGTGTCTCTCGCAACGGCGAAGCATACAAACCCACTTAAAAAGGAACCTCAACTACTTCATTTTTGAAGGCTAAGTTGCTCTTTATCAGGGTATTGATAGCTATCGAGCCAGCGCAATACGCACTTTTGCGGGTGCAAAGGTACATATATTAGGTGAAATACACAACACTTACAACCCCGCAGGCAGTGACTTTTAGTATTTTTTAACCTACAATATACTGCTCGCAAGGAATATTTGCACTTTTTAAGTTTATATTAGCCCACATATTACGACAATAAGAATATCTACATATTATATTAAATAGTCTTTGAAAACTTTGCTAATTCAAAATAAATGTGTATTTTCGCATCCGCAAACAATAAATAATTAAGACGCATAAAATGAACCACCACATCACCGAGGGCTATATGCCATTTATGGGTTACAAGACCTACTACCGCATCGTAGGCGAACCTTCCGAGAAAGCTCCTTTACTGCTGCTCCACGGAGGACCAGGAAGTACACACAACTATTTCGAGGTACTCGACTGCATGGCAGATACCGGACGGCAAGTCATATCATACGACCAGATAGGCTGCGGCAACTCCTATCTCGACGGGCATCCTGAACTATGGACGTTGAAGACGTGGATCGACGAACTCATCGCCATCCGCCAACATCTCCATCTGGACGAGGTTCACATTCTCGGTCAGTCGTGGGGCGCCATGCAGGCGATAGCGTATGCCATCGACGAAAAGCCCGCAGGCGTCAAGTCACTGATCCTCTCATCAGGTCATGCCTCCAGTTCACTGTGGGCCAGCGAACAGCACCGACTCATCAAATACATGCCGGCAGAAGACCAGGAGGCGATCAGGCAAGCAGAAGCTACCGGAAAATGGGATGCCCCAGGCTACCTTCGCGCCAACGAGCACTACTTCGAGCTTTATGTGACCAACATCGACGAGAACTCGCCTGAGTGCCTAAAGCGCCCGAAGCGTGCTGGAACAGAGGCTTACCTGTATGGCTGGGGCCCCAATGAGTATCAGCCTTTAGGCAGTCTGAAGGACTTTGAATACACAGACAAGCTGAGCCAGATATCCCTGCCCACACTGATCTGTAGTGGTACGCAAGACATCTGCACCCCAGTTGTTGCCGCCTCTCTTTACGAGAACATTCCTAATAGCCGATGGCATCTATTCCGCCATTCCCGTCACATGTGCTTCGTAGATGCCCACAAAGAGTATTGCGAGGTGCTTACCGACTGGTTGCAAGAGCATGACTGAAGAAGGTATTACTCAATCTTCCTTCGTATCAGACGTGTTGTAATAACGGGTCTCGATGGCCTCGCAACCATCAAGGAGGCTGCGGTGGATATGCCCCTTGGCCTCACCGTCAAATGACTTATAACGTTTGCCCTCGGGCGTGTAGTTGCACTTGAAACCAGTGATATGGCGGTCTTTACGGAATTCCTTGGGGTCATCCACGCATACACTCTTCACTGAGATCGACAATTTGCCCATCTCGCGAAGATCCACCGTATAGCCGTTCTGCATGTAAAACTTCACCGTATCGAACAGTTCACGCAGTACGAGCCTCACGTCAGAAGCCTTGGCCGTGCAGTTTTCCTCAATCATCGCCTCGATGTCCTCCAGTGAAACGACACCGCGCTTCACCGTGTGAGCATAGTATTTACCATAGTTCTTACTACCTTTAATCTTGTTCTGGAGCAGTCTGTAATGTATAGCCATAATCGTTTTTGCCTGCAAAGATAACACATTCTTTTGAAAGAAACAAATGATTAAATAATAAATTCAGTGAAATTGCTGACCAAATTCAGTGAATTTAAAAAGCAAATTCAGTGAATTTACAATATAAATACACTGAATTTACAAACTAAGACATCATATCATCAAAGAAGAAGCCCCATCCTCTTATTTCACCAGCATCGCATCTGCCTTCTCTATATGACAGGTCTGCTGGGCACCCTCTATATTGAATGTCAATACAGAATCCTCAGAGGTGACAGTAAGCGAACACGGTGCTCCCTCAATAAGCGGGATACAACTGTTGCTGCCGACAGGGAAGCCGCAGCAGACAGGAATTTCCAAATCATGCAGATGGGCTATCAGCATCTGTTCGACACTACCAAACTGCAAGTCGTATCTAATGGAATTGAAGGCTCCGAAGATAATTCCCTTCACCCTCTCGAAACTGTTCTGCAACTGTAGCATATAGAACAATCTGTCGATGGCATGCAGCGACTCTTCTACCTCCTCAATGAAAAGAATGAAGTCTTGGTCTTCTGGCATCTGGAATTTGGTACCCGAGATCGCGGCGTAACTTGAGAGATTACCTCCTACAAGGATGCCTTCCGCATGACCACAGCGGTTATACGGATTGCTTGGAATAATGTATTGCGGTAATATACCCATCAGCAGGTTGCGTGTGATGGTGGTAGTTGGTTCCTGTTGGCTTGCGATCTGGAACCCCATAGGACCATGAACGCAAAGTGTCCCTGTGGTTGCGACGGCATAAAGCAGCGTCGTGATATCACCATGTCCTATCAGCCATTTGGGATGTTGCCGGAATTTCTCCAAGGGGATCCGGTTCAACAGATGCATCGAACCGTAGCCCCCTCGAGAGCAAAATATAGCTTTAATGGTATCATCTTCTAACGCCCACAACAGGTCGGCCGCACGTTCATCCGCCGTTCCCGAATAGGCATCCACATTCAGACTTGTGGTATGAGGGCCGATAACCGGCTGCAACCCCCAACCTCTCAACACCTCAGCGGCTTGCATAATAACCTCCTCCGGCACCCAGTAGGCAGGGGAAATAAGGGCCACCCTGTCCCCCGCTTTTAAATAAGGTGCTCTCACAATCTCTTTACCTTTTTCAATCATTACTAACATTAATCGTATAAAACTGGTGCAAAGTTAGGCAAAAAGATCTCGACCTCCAAGAAACAATATGCACGCATTTGGGACAATAGCCAAATGCATGCATACCAAACGGCATTTCGAACAGAAGGACTACAAACTCTGGCGGTATTCCTGCGGGGTGACACCGTACTGACGCTTAAACTGTTCACGGAAGTTGGCAGGTGTGAACCCCACAGCAGCGGCGATGGCAGCGATGGTCATTGAAGGATCATCGCGAAGCAGAGGAAGCGCCACCTCCATACGGATGTTATTGATGTACTGCGGGAAAGAGGGACTGCCAGTATGCTGCGCCAACAGATTGTTGAGTGTATGACGGGTGATACAGAAACGTGCACAGACGTCCTGGCGCTGAAGCAAGGCATTGGCATAGAGGTGCTCCGTGCGGATGGCTGTATCGATCGTATCGAAGAGGGCAGAGTTAGACTCTGGCTCTTCCGGTTCCTCTGACTCGCTGACGTCATCGGCATCTTCCGTTCCTTCCGTCTCATCAGCAGGCACCACAAGCGGCGTGCCGTTGATCATGCGAACCAAAGCACGGTTCTTCTCAGTGATGATCTGGCGCTGACGACGGTAGTAGAACGAAAAGACAGCAGCAATCATGAACAACAATACAATGACACCGATGATAATCGACTTGATGCGACTAGCAGACTCGGTCTCCTGAATCTTCAGTTCCTGCTCCTGGGCATGATAGCGGGCGGCATAGTCATGGGCCTCACTGGCATGCAGACTGTCGCTGAGCACCTTTGCCAGATTAGCATGGCGCTTCATCAGATCGTAAGCCTCGACGAGACGTCCTTTGGCACGGGCAACGATAGCACGATCACGCAGGATCATGGCATAGTCGGCATTAATGGTATCATAACCCATACGATAGGCTATCTCATCACTGGTGGTCATCGCCTCATCATACATACCGAGCGCCATCTGCGCCGGAATAATCATCCTGCGGGCACTAAATGAATGACCATAACCGCTCTGGTCGAAGCGGGCGAGATACTCACGGGCATGAGCGATATCACCCGTCATGGCATAGGCACCAGCCAGGAAGCCATTGGCCTGGGCACGGCTGAAGTCAATATAGCGGTCGCGATCGGCAGGGCTGTCGCTCCACGACAGACGGTAACTGTCTTCGGCATAGTCCATGGCATGCTGCTCATAATGATCAAGCCGGTCGAGGATACGCTGTGCCAAAGGTATCACCTCAACATAGCGCCCCTGCTCATTCAGTACAGTAATCTTACGTTTCACAGCAATGATGAAGGCATCCATGCGGTCGATACTGCCGGGCGCATCAAGCTGACGGATCGCCTCGTCGATTTTCACCACGCCTTCCTCCGGCTGTCCCAGATGAGCCATTACCATACCGATCTCAGCCTCGGTGCGCCATTGTTCTGTCTCCTCTCCCTGCAGACGACAGACCTCGACCTTCTGAGTTGCCCACTTAATATAGCCTTCAAAGTCGGTCTTGGTACGACTGGTGATCATCAGCAGGTCGAAAATATTCTCCTGCTCATGGGGAGCATTAACCACGGAATCATGGTGCAGTAGCTGTTCGCAGATCAGGATGGCAGAATCCTGCCGCTGTTTAAGGAGCGACTTACTATAGATTTTGGCACGGATAAACTGACCACGGTAGTCGTTGATGTTTCCAAGGAGCAATGCCGAATCAAGTAGTATGAGTGCACGATTCGGATGATAGCCATAAGCCACCAACACAGAGTCTTCCTGATAAGGTGTTTCGCCCAAATTACGAATATGTCTTGCTGTATTATTTCTGCCGCAACTGGCAAAAACCAGTATAGAAACAATCAACAGGACTTGAAGGACATTTCTCATATCACAATATTCTTAATATATTAATCTTCCTCAGGTGAAATGTAAAACGAAGGGATGTCACGACGGAGGGTCAGCACCCAACTGTCACCATCTGACAGATATTTTGCACGGTCAATATGATCATCCATCAACCATATCATACGGTTATCAATAGGTTTACCGCCATGACGGAGCCTCAAGGTAAAGCTCTGCTTCGATACCGTCACGCTAACTTCACAAGGACGACCTTGCAGTTCGCCCAAAGCAATCTCCACCAGCTGCACTACAATGCGCAGCGGCTCTCTGTCGGATTGTTCGGCAACCACGCGTTTTATGAACGCCATGACCGTCTCGCCTTCATTTGGTAAATAGACTATTTCATTCATAACCGAATGCAAAATTACGCAATAATATCTATTCTACCAAAAAATGAATGCACGCATTTGGGCTTTATTCCAAATGCGTGCGATATTTCATAGGAGTCATACCATAACGACGCTTGAACTGATCACGCAGGTTAGGGGGCGTGAAGCCAACTTCAAAGGCAATTTCTGCAATAGACATTTCTGGGTGATGAGTGATCAGCTCGTAAGCTTCCTTGACACGGAAATCATTAATATACTGAGGGAATGACACCCCGCCAGCGTACTGGTTCAGGAGGTCATTCAAACGATGACGGCTGATGCCGAAACGTACTATCACATCTTCGCGCATCAGATTCACATTGGCATAGAGCCGTTCACTTCGAATTACAGAATCAATCTTATTAAAGAGTTCTTTGCCCATGAGATTTATGATTTCATGCTGCAAAGGTATGCAAAAAAGAGTACATTTGAAAGAGAACACATGCACGCATTTGGGCTCTATCCCAAATACGTGCATCAGAAACGGGAAAATAAATAAGCGACATCCCCGACTGACGGGAATGTCGCTCTATCTTGAGAATAAGATCGTACTATACCTTGATCTCTACCTCAACACCGCTGGGGAGCTCAAGCTTCATCAGGGCATCAACAGTCTTAGCTGTAGAGCTGTAGATGTCGATCAGACGCTTGTAGTCTGACAGCTGGAACTGCTCACGAGCCTTCTTGTTAACGAAGGTAGAACGGTTCACGGTGTAGATACGCTTGTGTGTGGGAAGGGGGATAGGACCGCTGATGATAGCACCTGTGGCCTTAACAGCCTTCACAATCTTCTCTGCTGACTTGTCAACCAATTTGTGGTCGTAGCTCTTCAGCTTGATACGAATTTTCTGACTCATTGTCTTTAATAATTTAAAAATGGTTATTAAAAATGGAGGCCGCTAAAGAGTCATTTGCTCAGCGGCACTCCGTATTTGCTTGTTTATACCAGGTCGGCACGGCCCTTCACCTCCTCAAGCACTGCCTTAGCGATTGAGCTAGACAGAGGAGCGTGGTGATCGTACTCCATTGAGCTGGTGGCACGACCAGAAGTGATGGTACGCAGAGCGGTTACATAACCGAACATCTCTGACAGGGGAACCATTGCCTTAACGACACGGGCACCACTGCGCGCCTCATCCATACCCTCTACCTGACCACGACGCTTGTTCAGGTCACCAATCACATCACCCATGTTCTCCTCAGGAGTAACAACTTCGAGCTTCATGATAGGCTCCATCAGTACAGGCTTAGCCTGAGCGCAAACAGCCTTGTAAGCCATCTGGGCAGCAATCTCGAATGAGAGCTGGTCAGAGTCAACGGGGTGGAATGAACCATCGACAACTACGACCTTCAGTGAATCCATGGGGTAGCCACCGAGGATACCATTCTTCATAGCAGCCTCAAAGCCCTTCTGGATAGAGGGGATAAACTCCTTGGGGATGTTACCACCCTTCACCTCATTCACGAACTGCAGGCCACCATCCTTAGCGATATCCCAATCGTCATCAACTGGACCAACGTTCACGATGATGTCAGCGAACTTACCACGACCACCAGACTGCTTCTTGTACACCTCACGGTAGTTCATCACTGTCTTGGTGATAGCCTCCTTATAGTTCACCTGAGGCTTACCCTGGTTACACTCAACCTTGAACTCACGCTTCAGACGGTCGATGATAATGTCAAGGTGGAGCTCACCCATACCAGAGATAATGGTCTGACCACTCTGCTCGTCGGTACGAACGGTGAATGTAGGATCCTCCTCGGCCAGCTTGGCAAGACCATTGTCGAGCTTGGCAACGTCAGCCTGCGACTTCGGTTCAACGGCGATAGAGATCACCGTGTCGGGGAAGGTCATTGACTCGAGCACGATAGGATGTGCCTCGTCACAGAGTGTATCACCAGTGCGGATATCCTTGAAACCTACACCTGCACCGATATCACCGGCGTCGATAGACTCCATAGGAATCTCCTTATTTGAGTTCATCTGGAACAGACGGCTGATACGCTCCTTCTTACCTGAGCGGGGATTGAATACGTAGCTACCGGCAGTGATCTTACCTGAATATACACGGAAGAACACCAGACGGCCCATATACGGATCGGTAGCGATCTTGAAAGCGAGAGCCGATGTAGGCTCATCCTCAGAAGGCTTACGATCTTCCTCTTCCTCTGTGCTGGGGTTGGTACCCTTGATCACCTCTACATCCACAGGTGCGGGCAGGAATGCACACACGTAGTCGAGCAGAGGCTGTACGCCCTTGTTCTTATAAGAAGAACCAAGCAGCATCGGCGTGCAAGCCATAGAGATACAACCCTTGCGGATAGCTGCGATAATCTCATCCTCTGTGATAGAGTCAGGATCGTCGAAATACTTCTCCATCAAAGCCTCATCGTACTCAGCAGCAGCCTCAAGCAGCTTGTTACGCCACTCGTCGCACTCAGCCTGCAGGTCGGCGGGGATTTCCTCTATGTCATACTCAGCACCCATGGTCTCATCGTGCCACAGGATAGCCTTCATCTTAATCAGGTCAACAAGACCCTTGAAGTTCTCCTCAGCACCGATAGGCACCTGGATCACAACTGGGTTAGCACCCAGGATGTCCTTCATTTGCTGAACAGTCTCAAAGAAGTCAGCACCAGAACGGTCCATCTTGTTCACATAACCGATACGGGGCACATTGTACTTATCAGCCTGGCGCCACACAGTCTCAGACTGAGGCTGAACACCGTCGGCAGCAGAATAAGTAGCCACAGCTCCGTCGAGCACGCGAAGTGAACGCTCTACCTCAGCAGTAAAGTCCACGTGTCCCGGAGTATCAATCAGATTAATCTTGAAAGTCTTGTTATTCCATGTCCAGTTACAGGTGGTTGCAGCAGAGGTAATAGTGATACCGCGCTCCTGCTCCTGAGCCATCCAGTCCATCGTTGCAGCACCATCATGCACCTCACCAATCTTATGAGTCTTACCCGTGTAGAACAGGATACGCTCAGAAGTGGTGGTCTTACCGGCATCGATGTGAGCCATAATACCGATGTTTCTTGTCAAATGTAAATCGCGATTTGCCATTGCTTGATTATCCTTTAAACTCTTTACCTTAAAATACTTATCTTAGAATCTGAAGTGAGCAAATGCGCGGTTAGCCTCAGCCATGCGGTGCATATCCTCCTTACGCTTGAAGGCACCACCCTGGTTGTTGAAAGCATCCATAATCTCAGCAGCCAGCTTGTCAGCCATTGACTTACCGCTGCGCTTACGAGCAAACGCAATCATATTCTTCATTGATACGCTCTCCTTACGATCGGGGCGGATCTCTGTAGGAACCTGGAAGGTTGCACCACCGATACGACGGCTCTTAACCTCCACCTGAGGAGTGATGTTGTCGAGGGCCTGCTTCCAAATCTCAAGGGCAGACTTCTCCTCGTTCTGCATCTTTGCCTTCACTGTCTCCAGTGCATTGTAGAAAATCTCATACGACTTGGTCTTCTTACCATCGTACATCAGATGGTTCACGAACTTTGAGACCTTCTGGTCGTTGAACACGGGATCCGGCAGGATCACACGCTTCTTGGGTTTTGCTTTTCTCATTTTCTTTTTGAATGATTAAATTCTGCTTGGGGGCTGTTCTTACTTGTTCTTCAACGCTCTCACGCGAGCATTTACTCAACCTTTATAACATTTCTCCAGCAAAACGATTTTAACTTTTACTTTCTTTACGTTCTTTTTGTTGGCCTGACTGACCATCTCCGGTCATTTACTTCTTAGCCTTAGGACGTTTTGCACCGTACTTAGAACGACGCTGTGTGCGGTTTGCAACACCGGCGGTATCAAGTGTACCACGAACGATGTGATAACGTACACCAGGAAGGTCCTTCACACGACCACCGCGAACCAGCACGATTGAGTGCTCCTGCAGGTTGTGTCCCTCTCCGGGGATGTAAGAGTTAACCTCTTTCTGGTTTGTCAGACGAACACGGGCTACTTTACGCATAGCCGAATTAGGCTTCTTCGGGGTTGTTGTATAGACACGTACACAGACACCACGACGCTGAGGACAATTGTCCAATGCGGGTGACTTAGACTTGTCAACAATCACCTTTCTGCCTTTTCTTACCAATTGTGAAATTGTAGGCATAATACTTTAATTTTTAATTTATTATATATGTTATTTTGTTTATATTCAGCACTTTACGCATATACACGCTCCTCACAAGGGCGTTTCGGGCTGCAAAGGTACAACTATTTTCTGATTCCACCTAATATAAAAGAAGAAAAAGCGCTGTACAAGTTTTGATTTAACTATATATAACACTTTTTGCAATTATTAATACCCACAATCACAATATAAAAAGAATAGTTTACTATCTTTGCAGACAAATAACTAAATGAATATGAAGACAGATATACAGATTGCAAGAGAATGTGAACTGAAGCCTATCGGCGAGATTGCTTCCCAATTAGGAATAGACCCAGAGAAGATAGAGCCTTACGGACGGTATATGGCCAAGGTGCCTGTATCACTGATTAACGAGAAGAAGGTTAAGGAGAGCCGCCTCATCCTAGTGACGGCTATCAGTCCGACAAAGGCAGGTATCGGTAAGACCACCGTCAGTATCGGTCTGACCTTAGGACTAAACAAAATCGGCAAGAAGGCAGTGGTAGCTCTACGTGAGCCATCGCTCGGTCCCTGTTTCGGCATGAAGGGCGGTGCTGCGGGCGGCGGCTATGCCCAGGTGCTGCCGATGGAGAAAATCAACCTCCACTTTACGGGTGATTTCCATGCCGTGACTTCTGCCCACAACACGATCAGTGCCCTACTCGACAACTATATCTACCAACACCGCAAGGAAGGATTCTCACTACGGGAAATATTCTGGAAGCGAGTACTCGACGTAAACGACCGTGCCTTGCGCAATGTGGTGACAGGTCTGCGGGGTGACGGTGTGGTATCAGAGACGGGATTCGATATCACTCCTGCCTCAGAGCTGATGGCCATCCTCTGTCTCGCCACCAGCGAGAAGGATTTGCAGCGTCGCATCGAGAACATCGTCCTAGGTATCACTGCCGACGGTAAGCTGTTCAGAGTAAAAGACCTCGGTGTGGCTGGTGCCATCACCGTTCTGCTTATAGAGGCCCTTAACCCGAATCTCGTGCAGACAACAGAACACACGCCTGCTTTCATCCACGGCGGCCCGTTTGCCAACATCGCCCACGGCTGCTCAAGTGTCGTAGCCACAAAGATGGCAATGACCTATGGTGACTACGTGGTAACAGAGGCAGGTTTCGGCGCAGACTTAGGCGCGGAGAAGTTTTTCGACATCAAATGCCGCAAGACAGGTCTAAAGCCAAGGCTGGTGGTGATTGTTGCCACCACCCAAGGATTGAAGATGCACGGCGGTGTCAATCTGGAACACATCAAAGAGCCTAATACTGCAGGACTGACAGAGGGTCTGAAGAACCTGAACCGTCATATCCGCAATATGCAGGGGTTCGGACAGCCAGTCGTTGTCACCTTGAACCGCCATGAAACGGACGTAGAGGAAGAAATTGATATTGTACGTAAGAACTGCGAGGATCTTGGCGTGGGATTCGCCGTGAACGAGGCATTTCTCAAAGGTGGCGAGGGAGCGGTAGAACTGGCACAGACCGTGGTCGATACGATTGACAAGCAGCAACCGCTTCCCATCCGCTTCACTTATAAAGAGGCTGACTGTCTGGAAGATAAGATCGAAAAAGTATGTAAGGGTATCTATGGAGCATCTGCCGTAGAGTACAGTAAAACGGCCAAGAAAAAATTGGAGGACCTGCGCGCCATCTTTACCGATGACGACGGTGCCATCGCCCACTATCCCGTATGCATTGCCAAGACCCAGTTCTCGTTTTCTGCCGATTCTACACGCTATGGCTCTCCAGAGGGCTTTACCATCCGCATCCGCGATGTCATTCTGAACTTGGGTAGCGAAATGATTGTGGCCATAGCTGGCGACATGCTCCGTATGCCAGGTCTGCCAAGGAGTCCACAGGCCGAGCGTATCACAATCGAGAACGGCGAAATAGAAGGACTATCCTAGACAAATAAGGGGGCGCTGCAGCATTTGCAACGCCCCCTCTCTATAGAAATATAATAATTACTTCTCATCGAGTACGGTCTCCTCGGCAAAGTCGAGCACATTCTTGCGGTTAGCCTGAATACGCTCATACTCCTCCTTAGAACCGACGACAATCTTATCAAACTCACGCAGACCAGTACCGGCAGGAATCAGGTGACCGCAGATTACGTTCTCCTTCATGCCCTCAAGGTAATCAACCTTACCACGGATAGCTGCCTCGTTAAGCACCTTTGTCGTCTCCTGGAAGGAAGCGGCAGACATGAACGACTTGGTCTGGAGAGCGGCACGGGTGATACCCTGCAGGATCTGAGTAGAAGTAGCAGGCACAGCATCACGCACCTGAACCAGACGGAGATCACGACGCTTCAGCAAAGAGTTCTCGTCGCGCAACTTACGGGCTGTTACAATCTGACCCTTCTGCATGTTTTCAGAGTCACCGGCATCGGTTACCACCTTCTTACCCCAGATACGGTCGTTCTCCTCGGCAAAGTCGAGTTTATCAACAATCTCCTGCTCCAAGAACGAAGTATCACCAGGTTCGTTGATCTGGACCTTACGCATCATCTGACGGACAATAATCTCAAAGTGCTTATCGTTGATCTTCACACCCTGCAGACGATACACGTCCTGCACCTCATTCACGATATACTCCTGAACAGCGGTGGGGCCCTTGATAGCGAGGATATCGCCCGGGGTGATCACGCCATCTGACAACGGTGTACCGGCACGTACAGCATCATGCTCCTGTACCAGAATCTGCTTAGACAGAGACACGAGGTAACGGCGTTGCTCACCAGTCTTAGAGGTGACGACGATCTCACGGTTACCACGCTTTACCTTACCCATGGTAACCTCACCATCGATTTCACTGACAACAGCAGGGTTAGACGGGTTACGGGCCTCGAAGAGCTCTGTGACACGAGGCAGACCACCAGTGATATCACCACCCTTGGCTGCTGTACGAGGAATCTTCACCAGTGTCTCACCAGTCTTAACAGTCTGACCATCCTCAACGATCACGTGACCACCCACAGGGAAGTTGTAGGTTCCAACCACTTCACCATCAGCACCGATGACATCACAAGTAGGCACCCTTGACCTATCCTTAGACTCCGTAACAATCTTTTCGGTCAGACCGGTTGTCTCATCAGTCTCAGCACGGAAGGTTACACCCTCGATGACATCATTGAACTTCAGTGTACCGGCATATTCCGTTACGATCACGGCATTGAACGGATCCCACTGAGCGATCTTGTCGCCCTTGGCAACTTCTTCACCATTACGGAAATAGAGCGAAGAACCATAAGGCACATTCACTGTTGAGAGCACGATCTTCGTGTTAGGATCAACAAAACGAAGTTCACCCAGACGGCTGACAACCATCTCGCAGTCGCGTCCATCCTCATCAAACGGAACGGTACGCACCTCTTCGAGTTCGATAACAGCACGATCATATTTAGATACGATACTTGCATTAGCGGCAGCGTTACCAGCCACACCACCGGCATGGAATGTACGGAGCGTCAACTGAGTACCGGGTTCACCGATAGCCTGAGCAGCAATCACGCCGACAGCCTCACCCTTCTGTACCATGCGACGGGTAGCAAGGTTACGGCCATAGCATTTCATGCAGACACCCTTCTTAGACTCACAGGTGAGCACTGAACGGATCTCAACAGTCTCGATGTCGGCTTTCTCGATAGCATCGGCAACAGCCTCGGTAATCTCCTCACCTGCTTCAACGATGACCTCACCAGTTTTAGGATTAAGGACATCATGCACAGACACACGGCCCAGGATACGCTCAGCCAGACTTGAGATAACCTCATCGCCACTCTTCAGGGCAGAGCACTGCAGACCACGCAGCGTACCACAGTCTTCCTCTGTAATGATCACATCATGAGAGACGTCAACCAAACGGCGAGTCAGATAACCAGCGTCGGCCGTCTTCATGGCGGTATCGGCCAGACCCTTACGGGCACCGTGCGTAGAGATGAAGTACTCCAGCACAGACATACCCTCCTTAAAGTTAGACAGAATCGGGTTCTCAATCGTACCACGACCCTCGGCACCGGCCTTCTGAGGCTTAGCCATCAGACCACGGATACCAGAGAGCTGTTTGATCTGATCCTTAGAACCACGGGCACCGGAGTCAAGCATCATAAATACAGCATTGAAGCCCTGGTCTGCCTCAGTCATCTGCTTCAGCAGGACATTACCAATATCATTGTTCACGTGCGTCCAAGTATCGATCACCTGGTTGTAACGCTCGTTATCTGTAATGAATCCCATGTTATAGTTGTCAGTAATCTGACGTACCTCATCATTACCCTTCTTAATCAGCTCAGCTTTCTCCTTCGGGATAATGATATCGTCGAGGTTAAACGACAGACCTGCCAGATATGCCATACGGTAACCGAGGTTCTTAATACCATCAAGGAACTCGCATGCCTCAGCAAAACCAACATTCTCAATCACGTCAGCAATAATGCCACGGAGACTCTTTTTAGAAATCACCTTGTTGACAAAGCCAACTTCCTTTGGAATGATACCATTAACAATCACACGACCGACGGAAGTCTCCACCATATGACGATCAGGCTTACCATCCACAATGTCGTCAACAATCACTTTCACCTGGGCATGAAGATCACACTTTCCCTCATTATGAGCGATGATTGCTTCTTCTGGTCCATAGAATGTCAGGCCCTCACCCTTAGCACCCGGACGGATCTTAGTGATATAATAAAGACCAAGTACCATATCCTGTGAAGGTACAGTGATAGGCGCACCGTTAGCAGGATTCAGGATGTTATGACTCTGAAGCATCAACAACTGAGCCTCAAGGATTGCCTCATTTGACAGAGGAAGGTGAACAGCCATCTGGTCGCCATCGAAGTCGGCGTTGAAAGCAGTACAAGCCAATGGGTGCAGCTGGATAGCCTTACCTTCAATCAGCTTGGGCTGGAAAGCCTGGATACCCAGACGGTGCAGTGTAGGAGCACGGTTGAGCAGCACGGGATGACCCTTCATTACATTCTCCAGGATATCCCAGATAACAGGCTCACGACGATCCACGATCTTCTTCGCACTCTTCACCGTCTTCACAATACCACGCTCAATGAGCTTACGGATGATAAACGGTTTATAGAGCTCTGCTGCCATCAGCTTCGGCAGACCGCACTCGCCCATCTTCAGCTCAGGACCTACAACGATCACAGAACGAGCAGAATAGTCAACACGCTTACCGAGCAAGTTCTGACGGAAACGACCCTGCTTACCCTTCAGAGAGTCAGAGAGAGACTTCAGCGGACGGTTAGACTCACTCTTTACGGCACTTGACTTACGTGAGTTGTCGAACAATGAGTCAACAGCCTCCTGGAGCATACGCTTCTCATTACGGAGGATCACCTCAGGAGCCTTGATCTCCATCAGTCGCTTCAGACGGTTATTACGGATAATAACACGGCGATAAAGATCATTCAGGTCAGATGTTGCAAAGCGGCCACCATCCAGTGGAACCAACGGACGAAGCTCAGGCGGTGTCACAGGAATAATCTTCATAATCATCCACTCAGGACGGTTGACTCCTTTCTCTACACTCTGACGGAAAGCCTCAACCACCTGCAGACGCTTCAAAGCCTCGTTCTTACGCTGCATAGAAGAGTCGCTGTTGGCACGGTCGCGCAGTTCATATGACAAAGAATCGAGGTCAAGGCGTACGAGCAAGTCGTAGATTGCCTCAGCACCCATCTTGGCAATGAACTTATTGGGATCACTATCATCAAGATAGTCGTTCTCAGGCGAGATCTGATTTTCAACAATCTCTGCATACTCCTCCTCAGAAAGCAGGTCATATACATTTGAGCCAATGGCATCGTTACCTTCTGCATCTTTCTTTCCCGCCATAGCACCTGGCTGGATCACGACATAACGCTCATAATAGATGATAGCATCCAACTTCTTTGTGGGAAGTCCGAGCAGATAGCCGATCTTATTGGGAAGACTACGGAAATACCATATATGAGCCACAGGAACAACCAGCTCGATGTGTCCGGCACGCTCACGACGAACCTTCTTCTCTGTTACCTCGACACCACATCGATCACAGACGATACCTTTATAACGGATACGCTTGTACTTACCGCAGGCACACTCATAGTCCTTTGTAGGACCGAAGATGCGCTCGCAGAACAGACCGTCACGCTCCGGCTTATAGGTACGGTAGTTGATGGTTTCAGGTTTGGTAACCTCACCGAAGCTACTCTCGAGGATATCTTCGGGCGAAGCAAGTCCGATGGTAATTTTAGTAAAATTACTCTTTACTTTTGAATCTTTCTTGAAAGCCATATTTCAATAATACCTTTTTTCTATTTTACCTTTATATATATTAATCGAGCGTGATGCTCAGACCAAGACCGCGCAACTCATGCAGCAGCACGTTGAGAGACTCAGGAATACCTGGTGTAGGCATGGGATCGCCCTTGACGATGGCCTCATATGCCTTAGAACGGCCAACGGTATCATCCGACTTGATAGTCAGGATCTCCTGCAGCACATGGCTAGCACCAAATGCCTCAAGGGCCCAGACCTCCATCTCACCGAAACGCTGTCCACCGAACTGTGCCTTACCACCAAGTGGTTGCTGGGTAATCAAGCTGTACGGACCGATAGAACGGGCATGCATCTTATCCTCAACCATGTGACCCAGCTTCAGGAAGTAAGTGATACCTACTGTAGCAGGCTGGTCGAAGCGCTCACCAGTCTCACCGTCATAGAGATGAGTAGAGCATAGACGAGGCAGACCTGCCTTGTCAGTCCACTCTGCGAGGTCATCGAGCTTTGCACCGTCAAAAATCGGGGTAGCGAACTTCACACCAAGGCGCTTACCTGCAGCACCGAGGATAGCCTCAAAGATCTGACCAAGGTTCATACGTGAAGGCACGCCCAGCGGGTTCAGTACCAAATCAACAGGACGTCCATCCTCGAGGAACGGCATATCCTCCTGGCGCACCACCTTCGATACGATACCCTTGTTACCGTGACGTCCGGCGAGTTTATCACCCACACCGATCTTACGCTTCTTTGCAACGTAAACCTTAGCCATCTGCAGAATACCGTTGGGAAGCTCGTCGCCAATGGTAATGGCAAACTTACGACGCTTCATCTCTGCATCCAGCATCTTATATTTCTTCATGAAGTTGATAATCAGTTTAGCTATCAACTCATTCTTATGCTCATCATTTGTCCAGTTGTTGCTCTGGATATCACCATACTCAAGGTTACGCAGAGCAGTAGCAGTGAACTTGCTACCCTTGGTGATGATCTCGGCACCTGTATAGTCCTTGACACCTTGAGAGGTCTTGCCTTTCGTCAGTTCAAGGAGCTTGTCGATCAAGATATCGCGCAAATCATCGACCTTTGCCTCATACTCTTCGTCAATCTTGGCCAGGGTGATCTTATCCTGCTGCTTTGACTTGCGATCCTTGATAGCACGACGGAACATCTTCTTGTCGATAATGACACCTGACAGTGATGGATTAGCCTTCAGTGAAGAATCCTTCACGTCACCAGCCTTATCACCGAAGATGGCACGGAGCAGTTTCTCCTCAGGAGAAGGATCGCTCTCACCCTTCGGCGAAATCTTACCAATCAGAATATCACCGGGTTCTACACGTGCACCTACACGGATCACACCGTTCTCGTCAAGATCCTTCGTGGCCTCCTCACTAACATTGGGGATATCGGCAGTAAACTCCTCAACACCACGCTTTGTCTCACGGACATCCAGTGTGTACTCATCCACATGAACAGAAGTCAGGATATCCTCACGGACGATGCGCTCGTTCAACACGATGGCATCCTCATAGTTATAACCCTTCCAAGGCATATAAGCCACAAGCAGGTTACGACCCAAAGCCAACTCACCATTCTCGGTGGCATAACCCTCAGTCAGGATATCACCCTTCTTCACACGCTGTCCCTTTTCGCAGATAGGACGCAGGTCGATGGTCATGTTCTGGTTCGTACGACGGAACTTAGCAATACGATATTCCTTCAGAGCTGGTTCGAAGCTAACAAACTCTTCGTCCTCAGTACGATCGTAAAGGATACGAATGGTCGTAGCGTCAACATACTCTACAACGCCATCGCCCTCAGCGGTCACCATCGTACGTGAATCCTCACATACCTGCTTCTCAATACCAGTACCTACGATAGGAGCCTCATTGTGAAGCAGAGGCACTGCCTGACGCATCATGTTCGATCCCATCAGTGCACGGTGAGCATCATCGTGCTCCAGGAAAGGAATCAATGAAGCTGCGATAGAAGCAATCTGCTGCGGAGACACGTCCATCAGGTCAACATCTGATGGCGGAACAACGGGGAAGTCTGCATCCTGACGACACTTAACAACCTCACGGATGAAGGTACCATCATCATTCAACGGTGCATTACCCTGACCAATGATATGTTCTGCCTCCTCCTCAGCTGTGAGATAAACAATATCATCATTACTAAGGTTAGCCACACCATTCTCTACCTTACGGTATGGTGTCTCAATGAAGCCAAGCTCATTAATCTTTGCATACACACAAAGAGAAGAAATCAGACCGATATTTGGACCTTCAGGGCTCTCAATAGGACACAGGCGGCCATAGTGAGTATAATGTACGTCACGCACCTCGAAGCCGGCACGTTCACGAGACAGACCGCCAGGACCCAATGCAGAGAGACGACGCTTGTGAGTCACCTCAGCCAACGGGTTGGTCTGATCCATGAATTGTGATAGCGGGTTGGTTCCGAAGAACGAGTTGATAACGCTTGAGATGGTCTTTGCATTGATCAGGTCTGTCGGTGTGAACACCTCGTTATCACGTACATTCATACGTTCGCGGATGGTGCGACTCATACGGGCCAAACCGATTGAGAACTGATTTGACAGTTGCTCACCTACGGTACGAACACGGCGGTTTGACAGATGGTCGATATCATCGACAGCAGCCTTTGAGTTTACCAACTGGATCAGATACTTGATAATCTCGATG
>Ga0310695_10005198_pt1 | contig 22979 bp, 23 predicted proteins | sample RumenRJG_04DNA_FD_203882 | JGI IMG/M metagenome (GOLD analysis project Ga0310695, IMG submission 203882) | Bovine rumen microbial communities from Lethbridge, Alberta, Canada - RJG_04 (v2) (version 2) | ecosystem: Host-associated > Mammals > Digestive system > Stomach > Rumen | place: Canada...
CACTTCCGTACCTTTAGGACCTTTCAGATGTTCTTTGGCTGTACGTTCGTTTACCTCCTTACCTACAAAAAGACTGTCGTTTACCTTCACGATGCGATCTCCTGCCATGATACCCACTTTTTCTGAAGGTCCGCCCTCAATCACACTGTTGATGTGGATAGTATCATCTTGAATGACAAACTGTATGCCGATACCGCTGAAACTACCCTCCAGTTCAGAGTTCAATTCCTCGGCATCCCTTGCTGGGATGTAAGTAGAGTGGGGGTCGAGCTGTGCCAATATCTGAGGAAGAGCCCCCTCCACAACATCGTCCATCTTGATGGTATCTACATACTGGTCTTCCACAATACGCATTAACGCATTAATTTTGTTGGATGAACCGTTGATAATGCCCAGTCGGTTACCTCCATAGTGCTTGCTATAGAAGGTACCTATCAGGATACCACCCACAATGCTCAATGCAATAATAAATGGTATGAATCTTGTAGTCTTGTTGTTATTTGACATATATCAGTTCTTAAATATTAATATCCAAAAAAACTACCTCAATTCCGGCTTTTTTGAGCAGTTGCAATCCATCGTCCAATCTGTACTGACGAGCATACACTACTCGTTTTATGCCTGCTTGGATAATCAGCTTTGCGCACTCAATGCAGGGAGAATCTGTAACATAAAGTGTGGAACCTTCGCTGTTGTTGTTAGAACGGGCAATTTTTGTAATGGCGTTCGCTTCGGCATGCAGAACGTAGGGAACGGTCACATTGTTCTCATCCTCGCAAACATTCTCAAACCCTGAAGGAGTGCCGTTATAGCCGTCCGATATAATCATCTTGTCCTTTACAATCAGTGCCCCCACTTGACGACGTTTGCAATAGGAATTCTCCGACCAGATGCTTGCCATGCGCAAGTACCTCTTATCCAATTCTTTTTTCTTGTCAGTAGTATTCATTATCTATTCTTGGGTAATAAAGCCATTACATAAGTCACTTCACCATCTTTATAATAGAGATACAAAGCGTTGGAATCACCTGTGTATTTGAAGGCTGTATTCATGCATTTTTGAAATTGTTTGGCCAGCACGTCACTCTCATCACCAGTCCATTTCATGTCGTATGTGCTCATTATGCGTTTCTCTGCATCGACTCTCCATGTGCCGGTAAATGACGTTTTCACTCCTTTTCCATAGAATGCACCTGTGAAAGCACCATCGATGGTAGCACCCGTAAACTCCAATTCATAGTTGCCATCAAGCTTTTGTGTGGCGATACTTTCTGCTTCCGCATCTCTGTCGTCACCCCAGAAATTCACATAGGCTTTGGGATTGCCTTCACGGAAAATATAGCTCATCTTCCATGTTTTGCCAGTAAAGATGATTTTTACATCGTCTCCCTTGTCGCATCCACTTAATGAAGGTAATGTCAGCAAGGCAAACATGATGCAACTTATATAAATAAAGAATTTCTTCATTTTTTTATTCCGTTACGGGTTAATAATGCATCAATTGTCGGTTCTTGGCCTCTAAAGCGTTTGTACAGTGTCATGGGGTGCTCTGTACCACCTTTCGACAAGATGTTTTCTCGGAATGAGGTAGCAGTTTCTGTGTCGAAGATTCCATGCTCCTTGAACATAGCGAAAGCATCGGCTTCCAGCACCTCAGCCCATTTGTAGCTATAATAGCCTGCTGCATATCCGCCAGAGAAGATGTGCGAGAACTGAACACTCATGCAGGTGCCATCTACTTGTGGTAACACCTGTGCCTTCTTCCAAGCCTTGCGCTCATAGGAGGCCACATTGTCATCGAAGGTCTCTTGACGAGTGTACCAAGCCATATCAAGCAATCCGAAACTCAATTGGCGCAGACAAGCATAGGCCACGTTGAAATTCTGTGAATCAATGATGCTTTGCACCAATTCGTCAGGTAATAACTCATCGGTCTTGTAATGACGGGCAAAGGTATGCAGGAAATCTTTCTCCACGGCATAGTTCTCCATAAACTGGGAAGGCAGTTCTACGAAATCCCAGAACACATTGGTACCACTTAGACTTTCATAGGTAGTATTGGCAAACATACCATGCAAACTATGACCAAACTCATGCAGGAAGGTATTCATTTCGCCATGTGTCAACAGTGCTGGTTTTTCCTTAGTGGGCTTGCTAAAGTTCATCACTAAGGAAATATGCGGGCGACTGTTCTCACCTGTTTTACGGTCGATCCATTGAGATTTGTACGAGGTCATCCACGCTCCACTTTGTTTTCCTTCACGAGGATGGAAATCTGTATAAAGTACCGCCAGATATGTACCATCTTTATCATATACCTCATAAGCATCTACATCGGGATGATAAACTGGTATGTCTTCATTCTTTTTGAAGGTGATTCCATACAGGCGCGTGGCCAGACCAAACACCCCTTCTTTCACTTTACTCAGTTCGAAGTAGGGACGCAGCTTCTCACTGTCAAGGTTAAACTTGCGCTCCTTAAGCTTATGCGCATAATAAGCCAAGTCCCACGGCATGAAAGTAAAATCATCTCCTTCCAGTTCACGAGCCAGTGCCTGCATTTCTGCTACCTCTTGATGAGCGGTAGGAGAGTAGGCATTCAACAGGTCGTTGAATAACTGATACACATGAGCCTGGTCTTGTGCCATACGCCTTTCTAAGGCGTAGTCGGCGTATGTTGGGTAGCCCAACAATTGGGCCACCTGCATGCGCAAGTTAACCAATTGTTTTACTATCTCCATGTTATTTTGAGTGTTGTCGTGTGTACAACGGGTGTGGTAAGCCATATACAGTTGTTTGCGCAACTCCCTGTTGTCGGCATACATCATGAAAGGTCCGAATGACGGACTATGAAGGGTGAATACCCATCCTTCCATTCCTTTTTCCTCCGCTGCTTCCTTAGCAGATTCCACAACACTTGCAGGCAGACCCCTCAAGTTGTCTGCATCAGTCAAATGTAGCTGGAAGTCATTGGTTTCTTTCAGTAGATTGTTGCTGAACTGCAACGAGAGCAGACTTAATTGCTTGGTAAGCTCACGAAATGTAGTTTTCTGCTCATCGTTCAGGTTGGCGCCATTTCGGGTAAAACCAATATAAATGTCTTCCAACAGTTTTTGCTGCTCATGACTCAGTTGTTCCTGGTCTCTGTTGTCATATACCTGTTTGATACGGGCAAACAACTGTTCGTTTAAACAAATATCATTTTCGTGCTCGCTAAGCATCGGCGTTAGTTTGTTAGCTAACTCCTGCAATGCGTCATTTGTATTGGCACTCAGCTGGTTGGAAAATACGGTAGTCGTACGTTTCAGCATCTCGCCCGACAGCTCGTAGGGTTCAATGGTATTGGCAAAAGTAGGTGCTTCAGGATTGTTTACAATTGCATCTATCTCTGCCTTTTGCTGTGCCATACCCTCTAAAATGGCTGGTTCGTAGTGTTCCAGCTTTATTTGGTCAAAGGGAACAGTACCATGAGGCGTGTTATAAGGGCTAAAAAACGGATTCATCTTATTCATTTGCTTATTTAGCCGACAAAGATAGTGTATTTTTAGCTAACTCGTGTTATGTGAAGTCGTAAATAATATTAATGAAACAAAACAAAGACATGATGAATTCTTTACTCTCGTACAGTCTTAGTTGCCTGTTTACCATTTTGAAGTAAAGAGGGTGGGCGATATGGCAAGTGAGAACCATCCCCAATGTGCATGTTTCCCAGAATCTTTCTTTTTCAGACAACTCATTGTATCAGTACCTTTCATATAAGTATAGTTTGCTATGAGACTGATGTCTTTGGTAAACTGGTAGCTTGCTTCAAGTTCGATGCTGTGTCCTAATGTGCAGTTAAAATTCTGAAGTTGGGTAGCCGTGGCCAAGTAATGATAGGTGGCTTTTCCGCTGGCCATCCAAGCCCTTATCGGTCCGTGTTGCATGAAAATATTCACTTGTTGGCCCGTCTGCCGGTAATAGGTTCCTTCCAATGTCAGGTACTTTGGATGGTAGTTGAAATAACCACCCCACATTTGCTGGTATTGGACCGATGGTGGAATGTCCTTATCACCCTCTTTGCCCGCTTGTACGCCCATGTTCATGAAAAGCAGTGAAACACCCAGTGGAAATGTTGGTACATCGTAGTGATACCAAACAGTCTGCATGGTCTTATAATATTGCGCTCCGTCAACATAAATAAGTATTGGCATATGCTCTTTCTACATTCTGATTGTATCCAAATATGGCGTGCAATGTATGGCCATGCCCCTCGTAACCTACTCGCAAAACATCGTGCGAAAGGGAAGCTGTTGCAAAGTCGTTGGTGCCAATAATGCGTTCATCGTCGTATGCCAAAGCTATACGGCCTATCTGCGCGAAAAGACCATTACTGGCCGACATCTTTACCCATCCTTCGTATAGATTAAGTGCCTGATTGCCTTTCGAACCCCATACCGATTTGTTTTGAATCACGGCATGAGCCTGCAAACCACTCCGTTCATAGTCCAAAATGACGCGGGTACGTCCTAATATGAAACTTGAATTGTTTTCAACAGTAACGTCATTTTCTACAGGTCTGGGGTAGTCCTCCGGCACAGATTTCTCCATGTGTATAGAAATTCAAGCCGAGACTGAAATTGTTTCGTTTGGGTGACTCTGTCTGTGCCCAACTACTTGTTGATATCAACGACAATAACAAGATTAAATGAAACTTCTTCATAAACATGGGTGTTATCTTAATTAAGCTGATTACAAAGTTACATCTTTTTCCGAGACATCCAATAATTGATGGAAAAAAATAGTAAAATAATGATACCTACTAATAATGAATATCGAATGTGCTTTTAGCCATTAGTAGGTATTTTGTCCTGTTTAGAATCATTCTAATTTTGCAAAAAAAATAATAAAGTTGAAATATGTATAGAATTATTACCCTTTGTACGTTGGCTCTTCTGTCGTTGACTACTGTCTTTGCCCAGAATCAAAAGAATGATGAATATCAGTCGGTTACTTCTGAGTATAATGGTGATTGGCGCTTTCGTTTCGGAGGATATGGCGAGATGTATGCCAGCTGGCAAGATTATGGATTAAACCGCTGGAATGGATCTACCGTTGGCAATAGTAAGAAAAACCATGCACAAATTGCTATACCTCGTTTTGTGTTAGCGCTTGATTACAAGTTATCTTCTAAATGGGTTTTAGGTGCTGAGATAGAGTTTGAGTCTGGTGGAGTAGGTACTGCTTACGAATTGGAAACGGGAACTGGCAGTGAGAATGGTGAATATGAACAAGAGTTTGAGAAAGGTGGTGAGGTGGCGTTGGAGCAATTTCATATCACTCGGTTGATTACGCGTGAATTTAATATTCGTGCAGGTCACTTGGTACTTCCCGTTGGCTTGACTAATGCTCATCATGAACCAGTCAATTTCTTCGGTACAACACGCCCTGAGGGTGAAACTACCATCTTTCCCTCCACTTGGCACGAAACTGGTATTTCATTCTTTGGAACATTTGGTAAGAGATATGCTACCTTTAATTATCAGGCGATGGTGGTGGCTGGCTTGAATCCCAATGGCTTTAGTAAGTATGATTGGGTGAAAGGTGGACGCCAGAACCTTTTTGAGTTAGATAACTTCACTTCCCCTGCATGGATTGCCCGTTTGGACTATGTGGGCGTTCCTGGATTGCGCATCGGTGGTTCGTTCTACTTTATAAACGATGCAGGTGGCAATGCCGACAAACTTAACACCTATACTTCATTAGGCAAGATACCTGTTACCATTTGGAATGTCGATGGTGAATATGTTAATAAGTATTTCATTGTGAGGGGTAATATTATTAGTGGACATGTTGGAAAAGCAGCGGGCATCACCCGCATTAACAACAGCTATTCTAAGCTTTCCCCTTATAGCCGTAAGGCACCCTTTGCCTCAGGTGCACTGACCTATAGTGTTGACTTGGGGGTGAGGGTTAAGTCGCTTGTCAAGAACGATAAATTCCCCGATGTGATACCTTTTGCTCATTATGAGTATTACAACCCACAACAGGTGATGGACGATGGGCAGACGGCTGATGCTCGTTGTCAAGTGAGCATGTGGCGCATGGGCTTAAATTGGAAACCTCTTCCCAACCTGGTAGTGAAGGCAGATTTTACCACTCGCCAGATAGGTACCCAGAAAGTGTTTGGTACCACAGGCTTTAATAGTGAGAATGAGTTTAATATCGGTATAGCTTATGCTGGTTGGTTTTTTAGAAAATGAAAATTGATAATTGTAAATTAACTGAATGAATAATTATGAAGAAAAATTTATTATCAGGTTTGATGTCGTTAGCGATGGCATTTACCTTTGCTGCTTGTGGTAGTGATAAGAACGATCCTACACCAACTCCAACACCTCCAACACCCACACCTACAGTGAGTGTGACAGAGGCAGATTTGAGTGCAGCTGTAGCTCAGTACGTTGATGGAGTGGTTTTGCCTACCTATAAGGCTTTGGCTGAGAAGAACGAAGCGTTGAACAAAGCTGTTGAGAAATTCCGTCAATCTCCCTCTGATGCCAACTTCGAGGAAGTGGCTAACGCATGGTTGGATGCACGTGAGCCCTGGGAATCAAGCGAAGCATTCCTGTTTGGTCCTGTAGCCGACAAAGGTCTGGACCCCAATATGGATAGCTGGCCACTTGACCAGGTATCTATCGTTGCTATCCTGAACTCAGCCGACTGGGCTGCACTGGAGTGGACAGGCGACTATGACGAAGATGACGAGAATATTGAGGCTGTGCAGAGCGTTCGTGGTTTCCACACGCTGGAGTACCTGACTTTCAAGGATGGTGAGCCTCGCACCGTTTCTGCGACTACAGGCTCTACTGACCCTAATACGATGGAGTATGCCGATGCCAACAAAGAAGCGTGGGCAAACTACATGCAAGCAGTGTCAGCTTTGTTGCGTGCCGATGCCAACACATTGTATGCCGACTGGAAAGAAAGCTACAAAGGTGGTAAGAGCTATGCTGAAATCTTTAAGTCACACGATGGCACCGAGGGCTTTAATAGTGCTATCAACTGCATCGAGCAGATTATCGATGGTTGCGCTGATATCGCCAGTGAGGTAGGCGCATCAAAGATTGGTGACCCTGTGGGCTTGTATGAGGATGGAAAGACACAGGAGGCTCTTTATGCCGTTGAGTCTTGGTACAGCTGGCACTCTCGCGATGACTATACCAATAATATATATTCTATCCGCAATGCATATTATGGTTCACTGGATGGTAGTGTGAACGCCAACTCAATTTCTGCTTTGGTGAAGAAGGTGGATGAGGCTTTCGATACCAAAGTGAAGAATGCCATCCAGGCTGCAGCTGATGCCATTCAGGCAATCCCACAGCCATTCCGTAATAACATTGACAGTAGCGAGGCTAAGGCTGCTATGGATGCATGTGGCGATTTGGAATCACTGCTGACAGATGAGCTGAAGCCATTTATGCAAAAGATATTGAATAAATGAAGATGAACTGTTTTCGTTGTTTATTAGTTGTTTTAGCCACATTGACAATGGTCTCCTGCGATGAGAAAGGAGACCATTTCACGGCTGAAGACATAGAAGTCATTGATGGCTATGCCTTGTCTGCTGGTACATCAACTGTGTTCTTCAACTCGGCCGTAGCCTACGACCAGCCAGCCGATTGGGTGAGTGGAGTGTATGACACCCGCTTCAATCGTGGTGACCGACTATATGACAATGTGAAAAGTACCAATAACAATGGACATAATGGCGGTTTAGGGCCTGTTTATGCTGGTTATTCGTGTGGTAGTTGTCACCGCAATGCAGGACGTACAGAGCCCACCTTATGGACACAAGGAGGATCTGGTACTTATGGCTTTACTTCCGCCTTGATCTATATCACCCGTAAGAACGGTGCCTTTTTCCCCGACTATGGACGTGTCGTTCATGACAATGCCATCTATGGGGTTCAACCAGAAGGAAAACTGAGGGTAACATATGATTTTGAGACCTTTGAGTTTCCTGATGGCGAAAAATACGAGTTGGCTAAACCTAATTATGAGATATATGAGTGGTATGCTGATAGCATTGCTCCAGAAGACTTGTTCTGTACGGTTCGTATCCCCCTGCGACATGTAGGTATGGGACAGATTATGGCCATCGATCGAAACGAGATTGAGGCACTGGCCCGACAAAGCAATTATCCTGAATTTGGCATCAGTGGTAAGGCTAACTACATCAATGAACGAGGACGTTTGCAACTGGGTCTTTCGGGCAATAAGGCACAACATGCCGACTTGACTGTAGAATTGGGATTCAGCAGTGATATGGGCATGACCAATAGCAGATACCCCGAGGAGATTAGCGAAGGACAACGGCAAATCAACCAAGGAAGTATGATGGGCTTGCTCTACGACCAACTGGATGTCTCAACCGAAGATATGGAAGACGTGGATCTCTATATGCAGAGCTTGGGCGTGCCTGCCAGAAGAAATGTGAATGACCCTCGTGTGATTCATGGCGAACAGATGTTCTATAAAGCTTCGTGCCAGTTGTGTCACACAACGACCTTGCACACACAACCTCGTGGTTCTACTTTGCTCAACGGCACCGAGTTGCCTTGGTTGGGTAGTCAGGTCATTCATCCTTATTCCGACTTCCTCTTGCACGACATGGGTTCAGAAATCATGGGTGTAGGATTGAACGACAGCTATGTCAGTGGGTTAGCCCGTGGCAACGAATGGCGCACCACACCTTTGTGGGGCATCGGTTTGCAACAGAAGGTAAATGGACATACTTATTTCCTGCATGATGGCCGTGCCCGTAACTTCGTTGAAGCCATCATGTGGCATGGTGGAGAAGGTGAAGCATCGAAAAACATCTTCAAGAACATGACGAAGGAAGAACGTGACGATTTGGTAGAATTCTTAAAATCACTATAAACATATGAGAAAACAGATTATATTAATGATATTAGCAGTATTGGTGCCATTTACCGCTATGGCGCAATACGAAGAAGATACCGATAACGGCGTGGTATCATTGGCGGGTAGGGAAGGATTCTCTATCGCGACAAAGAAGGGCGACTTTGTGTTCAAGCCCTATCTGCTGATGCAAGCTGCAGGCAAGTTCAACTATTATGACGATCAGGGACTTGATAAGGCATATAATCAAGATAATGTAGCCAATTCTGGCTTTTCGATTCCATATGCCGTTTTGGGTTTCACGGGCAAGGCTTTCAATAAGTTGTCATTCAACTTGAGCATCAATGCAGCTGCCAGTGGAGGTGCTTTGTTGCAACAAGTGTGGTTTGACTATGCTTTCAATGAAAAGTTTGCCATTCGCGCAGGTAAGTTCAAAACCCCTTTTACACATGCTTATCTTACCACGTTGGGCGAAACGCTGATGCCTGTGTTGCCCACATCACTCACGGCACCAGTTATTCTCCCTCATTCCCTCAATGCGGTGAATCCTAATTTCGGCACGGGTTTTGACTTGGGTATCGAGATACACGGATTGTTGAATAAGGTGGGCTATGAGGTCGGCATCTTTAATGGAACAGGAGCATCAGTCAATACAGCTGGTAAGACCTTTAGCGATGACTGGCACATCCCTTCCATGCTCTATTCGGGTAGGTTGACCTATATGCCTAAAGGTGTGATGCCTGCTACACAAGGCAATCCCAGACGCTTAAACGAGGACAAGATCTTATTTGGAGCATCGGCTTCATTGAATGTGGAGAGTGAAAGTGAGAGCACCAATGACTTTCGTGCAGGAATGGAGTTTGCCATGCTGAAAGGGCGACTTTACTTAGCAGCTGAAGCATACTACATGCATGTGGGCTTTACCAAGCGCATGAAGATTGACAATGGTTTCAACTACTGGGGTGGTTATGTGCAAGCAGGTTATTTTGTGGCTCCTCGTGTACAAGCCGCATTGCGTTACGACCTGATGGACCGCAACGGAACCGATGCAAAAGGTTTGCTCAATATGCCAGCTGTGGGCATCAACTATTTCTTCCCTAACAGCAACGTGAAGTTGCAGGCCATGTATCAGTATATCGGCCGTACAGGACATGCCACTCAGTTGGATCGAGATATCGATGATTTAGGACTGGCCACTCATTCGGCTACCATTATGCTTCAATACTCTTTCTAAATTGAAAATTGGGCGAAGCCAATTGAAAAAGAGAATTATGAGAAAATTATTAGTAATATTTGCAGGCATTATCTCTTTCATGGGTTTACAGTCTTGTGACGATGGAAGACTTTATGAAGAAGAGATGCCCATCTCACCAGAAGGACGTACGGTTACCCTTACGGCTCATCTTAGTGGGTTGACAACTTGGCCCGACCCCTCTATGTATGTGGTGTTGGCAGGCTTTAATGATGATAGCGACTATGCTCTCATCAATAAGTCGGTTCCTGTTCCTACGACAGAGGGTGATGAGGTGTCGGTAGTCCTCTCGGGCATCAAGGAGAATGTCACCCGTGTAGAACTGTGTGTCATCAACCGACTGAGAAAGCACATCGTGTCGTTTTATACCATTGACGAGGTTAAGCTGACTTCTGCTAACGAGATTGAGGTAGATGCAGGTACCCTGAATGTTGGTATGTATAACACTATCCAAGAGCGAGTGTTTAGTGCCACATGCGCCAATTGTCACGGAGCGGCTACTTCTGCAGCTGCAGGTCTTTACCTGACGGCCGACAAAAGTTATGACGCTACTGTGAATGTGCCATCCAAGAAGTTGCCCGATATGCACATCGTAGAGCCTGGCGATGCAGCCAATAGTGCTTTGTATCAAGCCATTTCTACCGATGTGTCTATCACTCACGAGTGGCATTACAACCATACGGCCGAGGTGGTGGATGATGGTATCTTGGCACTGATTCGTCAGTGGATAACACATGGAGCAAAAAAAGATTGAAAAATGAATAATATAGATAATAAGGCTAAGGTAGAGGTTTTTAGGTTTGAGAATGGAGGGGTGAATGAGTATCACCTGATGGTGCATGTAACTGACCCAACACTAACTTACAACCAACAGGTTGAAAGCTTGCTGACTGCTTACGATGAGGCGTTGGCCACATTGCCAGGAGCAGAGGCGGTGTTCAAGCGCTATTTCCTGAGCGATGCCGCCAATCAGGCCGATCTATTGTTGGCCATGACCACCGAGGGCACCAGTAGTGCCCTCTCATTGGTACAACAACCGCCATTAGACGGTACGAAGATAGCACTTTGGGCTTATCTGTTGCAAGGGGATGTGCAGATGAAAGCCTTGTCCGATGGACTGTTTGAGGCCACACATGGTGCCTATCGTCATCTGTGGACAGGCAGTAATACAAACCAGGCAGCCAACTCGGAGTACCAGACACGTCTGTTGCTCAACGACTATGTGATGAACCTCATGCAAGAAGGTTGCACCTTGTCGGATAACTGTATTCGTACCTGGTTCTTCGTGCAGGATATCGACAACAAGTATGCTGGTATGGTCAAGGCTCGTAATGATGTGTTCGTTACGCAAGGCCTGACAGACAAAACACACTTCATAGCCTCTACGGGTATAGGTGGCAGAATGGCCAACCCTGCATCGTTCGTGCAGATGGATGCCTATGCTGTGAAAGGAATTCTGCCTGAGCAGGTGCGTTATCTCTATGCGCCTACCCATTTGAACCGTACATCGGAATATGGGGTGAGCTTCGAACGAGGTACGATGGTGGATTATGGCGATCGCCGGCAAGTGTTTATCTCTGGTACTGCCAGCATTGACAATAAGGGTGAAATCATGTATCATCGTGATATCCGTAAACAGACTCATCGTATGTGGGAGAATGTGGAAGCATTGCTCAATGAAGCTGATTGTACTTTTGACGAAGTAGGGCAGATGATTGTCTATCTGCGCGATATGGCCGACTATCATGTGGTTAGGGCACTCTTTGAAGAGCGTTTCCCTGATAAGCCCAAAGTGTTTGTCCTTGCTCCTGTATGTCGCCCGGGGTGGCTGATAGAAATGGAGTGTATTGCAGTAAAAGCACAGGAGAATCCTGCTTTTCCGGTATTCTGATTACCTACTAATGAGGATGTGTGTTAACGATAATACCTATTTCATGTGATTGTGCAGTTAGTGCAAAAGCAGTAACTTTGCATTGTCAGATTTAAATGAATTAGTTAGTCATAATTACGTAACCACTTTTATCGAAAGACTCCTCGTATTCCGATGTGAATCGGTTTACGAGGATAATTATTCTATATCCTTCAACTCTACCAGTTTGTTGACGATGGCATAAATGGTAAGGCCTGCAGGAGAGTGAATCTGCAACTTACGGGCAATGTTGCGCCTGTGTGTAATCACTGTGTGTACAGAAAGGCATAGATTATCGGCAATTTCTTTGTTGGTCAATCCTTTCACTACATAGGTGATGATTTCCTTCTCACGTTGACTCAACGGTTCCGCGTCACTGTCTTGCATCTCATCTTCTGTCTTCATCAAACCATTTAGCTTCTCGGCTATCACTTCTACGCTGTCGTACAAGGCAATACGTTCGTTATAGTCCTTCAGTTGCATACTGTCTATCACACTGGCTATGACGGCCACGAACTTCACGCCCGTCAGTTTGTTATAGGCTTCCTTGAACTCCGCCAGATCAAACCACCCGCCAAACGTGGGGTCAATCATGATAATGTCGGGTGTGTGCAAGGTCACATAATGCTCCAGCATCTCAGTACTGCTGATTTCCACAGGTTGAATGTTCAATTCATGCAGACGTCTCAGCACCGATGACAGCCCACTACGAATGATGACCGATGATGAGGCCACCAATACTTTTAACATGTTGTTACCGCCCATTTTTCAGTCTCCTTTCCTCGCGCGCCACAGCTGGTACAAACATATAGTCCTCCACCTCGCCGTGCGATATCAAGTCCTGTTCACAGTTGAAGATGTCATACAGCACCGAGTTCATCAGGTTGTTGTTGCCACTCTCGGGGTAGTACTTGATGATGATGTTCTTCAATTCGTTTAACTTAGAGTCAATCTCGTTATGGCGACTACTGTAGGTCACGATGCCGTACGATGCCGACAACCTGCCTTCCAGTACTCCCTCCACATAGACGAACACCTCGTTGTTCTCATACTCCATGTGGTTCCTAACCTCTTCCACATACTCATCGAAGAATTTCAATATCAGCATCCCCACATTATCGCCACTGGCCAAGTTCAGTGCCTCAATCAGTTTCCTGCGGATGGTGGGAAGGTTGAAATCCAGGAAATAGGTGTGGGCATTCTTCAGATACTCCATCAATGAAGAGAGCGACACCTGCTCATCGTCACCATACGCCAGTTGTCCTTCATTCACGAAGTTAGCTACTGCCAGGAAGGTATGCATATCCACCCCCTGTGCCTCACACACATCCTTCACTGTCTGGTCGCCGAAGCCCAGCTTCAAGCCAAAGCGACTCATCACCATCAGCAAGGAGAAATTGTCCGTAATCAGGTCGCTCATCCTATCGGTAGCCCTGTATCTGTGTTCTTTTTCCATAATGCTTTATTTTGAGTGTAAAGATACACATTCTCCGTCAATTATCACTTTTTTTTAACACATAATAATCATAAAAAAATGACGGCCTACATCTGTCACAGACATAAGCCGCCTTTTATAAACACATGAGTGTACAATGGTAGAAAAGAAAAAATTATTTACAAAAGTCCATGACTTCCCAATACTATCAGCATCAGGTAGCCCAGTACCAAGCCGATAACGCCCATAATCAATCCTGCTTTCATCATGTCTTTCTGACTGATAAAGCCCGTTGAATGTGCCATAGCATTGGGAGGTGTACTGATGGGCAACAACATCGCCATTGACGAGCTGAGAGCGATACCAATCAACAGGGTAGATACGCCACCCAGGTGATCCAGCAGGTCGCCCATGCTCGTACCCACTATCGCCAATATCGGCACCAGCAAGGTAGCAGTGGCCGTGTTGCTGATGAACATCGAGAACAAAGCCGTAAGCAGGATAAAGCCCAATAACACAAAACGGCTCTGTGTACCGAAAGGCTTCAGCATCACCTTCGCCAAGGTAGCATCCAGCCCACTCTTGGAGGTGGCAATGGCCAGGATGAAACCACCGATGAACAACATGATGATAGGGTCGGAGAAACTGTTGAGGATTTACTTGTAGTGGATGAACTCACCCAACGGCTGGTCAGGCAGGTCGTTGCGCATGAACCAAAGCGAACTGTCGCTACAGGTAAGCAACAGCAACACAACAACACCCATCGAGGTGGTCCATGCCGGCACAGGCTCCAATAGCCACATCAGGGTGGCAAATACAAAGATGGCAATCACTCGTTGCTCCACCAGCGTGAGGTCAAGTATGCCTAACGCAGTGGTTGGTAAAAACAACATTAAAAACGTACAACTGATAATGATAATCAGTTTGATAGCAGTTACAGAGAGGCGATGTTTAAAGCTCTTGCGCTCTCTGCGCTCTCGCTTCCATGCTTGATACTGTTCAAACATGCCGAAGCCATGAAAGTTTTTAAACATAAAAACAGTACACGTAAAGAAAAACAATGTTTTCGTACTACGCGCCTAACCCACGAGGCGGATAGCCTTTAATGAACGGCAGGTCTTCTGACTGACTCACTCTCTGACGCCTTCCCAACTTTTCATGGCTTAGATTTAGTCAGTGGCAATTAGCATGTGCCAGAGAGTATTAACGAGCTTCACAGCAGCGGGACTGTCCAGGACTTTCACCTGATTCCCTTTTAATCCGAAACGGCGAATCACCATCTCGGAACCAATTCTGGGTGCAAAGGTATGAAAATAGAAAGCAGAAACAAAATAAACTTGCTTTTTTTTATGCCGAGATGGTGTAATTTGGATGCCCCCCTCCTAAATAAAAATCTTCACACATTATATAATTAATAAATGATTTCATTTTTCAAAAAAAGTGAGCTGGGATGTAAAATCGTTATAATTTTCTATATCTTTGCATCGCTTTAAATTATTCAATCTTAAATTTAACGAAGTTATGAAGAAAATTCTTTTATTCGCATTTGCTGCCATGATGGCAGTAGGTGCAAGTGCACAGGAACTGGCTAATTTCAGCCGTAATGCACAGCAAATCGTATCACCAGAGATCAAGGGTGATTCTGTTACCTTCCGTCTGAGTGCCAACTATGCTACCGTAGTCAACCTCTATGGCAACTGGATGGCTAATTACACTGATGTAGTGCCTTTGACCAAAGGCAATGACGGCGTTTGGGAAGTCACCATCGCAGCTCCCGAACCAGAGATCTATACCTACAACTTCATCGTTGACGGTGTAAGCGTGAACGACCCCCGCAACTTCATGGTACAGCGTGACGGTACCCGTTACTTGAACATGCTGTTGGTGCCAGGCGAGCGTTCTGCTAACTACAACGAGACATTGGCACATCGTGGCACAGTAAGTTACCGTTGGTACGACAGCAACATACTCGGCATCAACCGTCGTGTCACTGTCTATACCCCTTACGGCTATGAGAACAGCAAGCAGAAGTACCCAGTGCTCTATCTGTTGCATGGTGCAGGTGGCGACGAGGAAGCTTGGTCAAGCATGGGCCGTACCGCTCAGATTATGGACAACCTCATCGAGCAGGGAAAGGCCGTTCCTATGATTGTGGTAATGCCTAACGGTAACCCCGGTCAGCAAGCTGCAAGTACCATGGGTTTGCCAGTAAAGAACTACGACTATCGTGCTCCTGAGAACGCCAATATCTATGTTAGAAGCTTGGTAGAAGAGCTCGTTCCTTTCATCGAGAAAGAATACCGTGCAATACCCAAGAAGGCCTCACGCGCCATCGCAGGTTTGTCAATGGGTGGCGGACATACCTTCGCTGCTTCAACCCTGTATCCTGACAAGTTCGACTATATCTGCCCACTGAGTGCTGGTGCTCGTGAGAGCGATACATTAGATGCTCAGCTGTTGGGCCTCAAGAAGGCAGGCTACAAGCTCTACTGGATTGGTTGCGGTACTGCTGACTTTGCATATCCAAACAACCAGGTGCTCGACAAGGCACTGACCCGCAACGGCATGGCTCATACCTTCTTCGAGAGCACAGGTGGCCACGAGTGGAAGAACTGGCGTCTGTACCTGAACACCTTTGCTCCATTGCTGTTCAAGTAAGAAGTAACGCTATTATAAATTAAGAGGATGTGCTTTTGCACATCCTCTTTTTGTTTATGACAAATCCAACTGATGAAACAGACTATCCCCATCCATGACCCTTAAACAGACAATCCCCCGAGTAGGGGGATGTCATTTACATATAGATAGGACCATGTCCCATGCACGAAGTAGTGCTGATAGCTGTCAGTGCAGCCGTAAGAACCGATATTACGAGTTGAATAACGGATTTCCAAAATTCTTTGTTCTTCATAATTTTATAGTTTAGGTCATTGTTAATAGTTAGGTCATTGCTAATGCTTGTTACAAGAGTCGAAATGAATGCGTGTAGCGTATGTTTAGGCTTGCCGAGAGGAGCGGCGCATTCATTTCGGCTACTAAATAAGGTGGGCGGGGTCTCTTCGCCTCGTGGATGTGCCGACGGCTGACTGCGAGCAGATATGCCGTCTCACACATCCATTTATGCGAAGTCTCAATTCTCCCACGACAGAATAGGGCGCAGCCAATTCTCAATTCTCAATTTTCAATTTTCAATTAAATCTGCATATCGCTGCCACCACCGTTGCCACCGCCACCGTCGTTGCCACCCGTAGAGCCACCAGTATTGCCGCCAGTACTTGGCACACTGCCACCCGAGCGAGTTACTGCCACTGCGGTAGAGATAGGGGTGAGCGTCTGCATCTTGCGAATCTTGCCGTTGAGAGTCACCTCCTTGGTATCCACGATGTTGCGGAGCTCCAGGGCGCAAGCCTCCTTGAATGCCCTTCCACTAATGTTGTCCAACTTCGAAGTGTCAGGCAGGAAGCGGATGTGAATAGCCTCCACGATGTCGTTGGGGTTCAGACCGTCCATATCCTCGATGCTTGCTACAGCAGCATCCTTCTTCACCTGGGCGGTAGGGTAGAAGGTACCCAGTCCGTCGAGCTGCACAGGCACGCCCTGTGAAACCAGTTCAGGAAGACATTCGGTAATCTTGATCAACACAGCCTCCAATACATCACGTCCGAACATGCTGCCATGATCCGTCATGTGTTTCGCGAAGCCTCGCAGAGAGAGGGTTTTCTGTACATCTACCTCAGGGTAGTACTTGCCGAAGCCGGCGTTTCCAGTGATTTTGTTTTGGCGCAAATTGATGCCCAAAGCGATTTTTTCTTTTGCCATAGTTAAAAGGTTGTTTAGTTGTTTGTAATCAATTTCGTCGCGACTCGGCATAGCCCATGCTAGCCTGGCTCTGCACTCGCTGCTCCGAAAAGTGATTTTGTTTTGTGACGAAATACACCGAGTCGTCGCTTCTCGCTTTTTTTACCCCTCTGCCCTTCGGTCACCTCCCCTTTGCATGGGGAGGGGCTTTTGGGAACTGCTCCCTTTACACGGGGAGGAGCTTTGAGAATTGTCCCCTTGGCTGCTCCCCTGATTTATTAGGGGAGCTGTCAGCTTGCTGACTGAGGGGTATGGGTTTGTTCATGAACTGCAATCAAGAGCACTTTGCTTTGCCAACGCCTTGGCCTTCGGCTGATGTCTCAGCTCGGTTTCTTAATTACGATACAAAAATAATAAATATATTTCATATATGCAAATATTATAATAAAAAAGATGCAATAAAAGGTGATTTTTTTCTTTCTATACCAATAATAAACCTTGCTGACACCACTTGCATATTCCTTATAAATATACAATGCCACTGGGGCGCATTTTAAGCCCCTACAAGCCCCTGTTTCATTTACTAGTACTAAACGGAGGGTTTACTTGTAGTAAGCCGCCTGTTTACTAGTAGTAAGCGTCAGACTTACTTCTGGCCCTGTTTTGGGAGTATTTTCAAATCGTGTTGTATATGCGTAAATTTATTCGTAAGCCAGCGCTACACCGCTACAGCGCTACAGCGCTACTTCACGTTTTCTTCTAAAAAATCCCCTTGAAATATACTACCGAAAAAATTTTATATTTATATATATTATATATAATATAATATATATAAATATAAAAGATAATTATTCAATTGAATCACTACAGGTAAATTCAATTTATACAAATGTAGCGGTGTAGCGGTGAAGCGGTGAAGCGGTGTCTTTTCCTAGAAAAGGTTGACATTTTTTGCTTATTTCCTGATGGGGGTGACAGCCTTATTACTGGATAAGTTGACAGTCTTCCTGACATTGTTGTCAAAAGATATAGCTAAAAAACTGGGTAAACTCTTGAAGGAAAGCTAAAACTATCAATCATCAGCATTTTCTTTGCAGAAAGAGCTACGCAATCGCTAAAAATTTGTATATTTGCTAACGTAAAGCAATCAAGATGGCGAAAGAGAATTTTGTACTGACACTACCGCTTAAGGTCGAGAAATGTCATGCTGACATTCTTGACAAACGTTACGAGCTGTTGCGCCAAATCTATAATATGGTGCAGCAGAAGTTAGTGCGTCAGTACATTTACTTCTCACAACAGAAAGCTTTCAAGGCCTGTGAAAACTTTGACCAAAAGAGGGAATTCTTTAATAAGCACCCTTTCCACTTTAAAGGAATAAAAGGGAAAAACGGTGAATTGAGCGACATCAAGTTCCCCTATACCTATGAAAGCAGAAGCAGTTCATCTGGCAAGAGACCATCAGGCGGTATTTCTGACTATGTGGCAAAACTGTGGTCACACAAAGTGGGTGCAGACAAGAGATTGGTTGATTTCGGATTGAACGCATCTATAATGGAAGAACTGGGCCTCCATATTATGAAAGCTTGGGAAGACCGTCTGTATAAATTTAAAGCAAAGCGTGTTTCTTTCAAGGAATATGGCGAAATAAATACTTTAGGATGTCGCCTTAAAGGTAACTTTGCTGGTTTTACCATCAATTTAGAAGAAGGTTTTATAACTTTTAATACTAACGGACGACATGGTAAGTTTGCAGATTTAATCAAACTTCCAATCGATTTTAGTCGTGAGAAGAGAGGATATGCGGAAGATGCCCTTAAAGGTGGTGTTGACAGTCTAAGAAAGTTGGTTATCGTCAGGCGATGCATCCGAGGCAGAAACAAATACTACCTGCAACTGACCATTAGCGGCGAAAAGCCGCAAAAGGGACGCACTTTAGGCATAGGTGATGTGGGCATCGACATTGGTCCATCTACTATTGCCACTTCCTCCCTGCAAGGTGTTCACTTCGATAAACTGGCTGAAAAGTGCGATAATATAGAGCACGAACTGTACCTGATAAACCGCAAGCTCGACAGAAGCCGTAGGGCCAATAATCCTGATAACTATAACCATGACGGCACCATTAAACGTGGCGTGCGCTTGGTTTGGAAAAAGGATAAAGACGTCAAGCGATATGCCTCGCTGAAACAACAAAGAAAGGAACTTTTTCGCAGGCAGGCGGAAATCAGAAAGCTACAGCATCTAGAGATGGCGAATGCGATGCTGTCGCAGGGCGATACGTTCATAGTGGAGAACAACCCTATCGATGCTTGGGTGCGTAGAGCCAAAGAAACCAAAAAGACCAAGACGGGAAAGAACCGAAGCAAGAAACGTTATGGCAAGTCCGTAGCCAATCACGCCCCGGCTATGTTTGTCACCATACTTGAGAACAAAGTCAAGTCGCTTGGAGGTGTATTTTATAAGGTGGATCCTGGTTATGCCGCCACGCAGTTCGACTTTACGAATGGCGTGTTTACAAAGCATGAGGTTAGCGAGCGTAGCATCACGCTAAGTAATGGTCGCACTCATCAACGCGATATGCTTTCTGCATTTAATCTTCAGCACGCAAGGCTGGAAGTAGAGAAAGCAAAAAGCAGAGATAAAGAGAAAAAAGTAGAAAGTTACGATATAGGACAAATGCAAGCCGACTATCCCATCTTCTGCCGACTGGAAACAGCAGAGCAGGAGCGATTTAAGAATGCTCGGCGCAACGAACGCGATGCACTATACTTTGTGGGTGCATTAGCAAAAGAATTGAGGCACGCGCCTCAGGAAGAAACGGTCGCTAATCGCCACAATGGTGGCGTTGGCCGAAAACATTGTAATACTCTGTGTCCAGAAAACGCAAAGATTACAGGTAACGGACTTGTCCGTGAGAGTGTCGCGCGAGTTTCTGAAGCCCCAGAAGAATGCTATCATACTGGCGATCAACCCATTATTCTTGATGGGCTGTAGATGGCCGCAAAAATGATGGTAGTTACAAGACCCTCGGTGATGTCTTCCTCGCCAGATGCGCTGTAGATGGCCGCAAAAATGATGGTAGTTACAAGGCGACGCACCATCTCCAGACATTGGTCGCCGCTGTAGATGGCCGCAAAAATGATGGTAGTTACAAGGCGACGCACCATCTCCAGACAGTGGTCGCCGCTGTAGATGGCCGCAAAAATGATTGATAATATGATTAAAACTGAAATAAAACACATAGACGAACTCGGCAAGGCCTCTCGCATCATCAAAGAATTGGGATATGAGCCTGATGAAACGATGTGCGACGACAGACCTGACATTTGTTTACCCTCAAAAGATAACAGGTTAATTGGTATCGAGGTGGTAGCATATAGTACCCATCGCTATGAGGAATCAGAAAATGCACTTTATAAGATTCTCAATGAGTACATTGTAGAAAAGTTGGACAAAAAATCTAATAAAAGGTATGAAATGGGAGTATCTTTTACTGGTTTGGGAATACCTACTAACATCAACTATAAAAAAGTAAAAGAACAGATATTTAAGGAGATAGAGACGCTTATGCTTTTTCCAGATTCTCAATTTGAAGGCAAATATATAGAGAGTATAACTGTTTTTGAGAATCCTGGTGTGGAACACTCTTTTATTGGCCCTGATACGATTGTTGAATATGATGATTTAGATGAAAAAACACTATTGGATTGCATTAATAGTAAAGAACAAAAGTTGAAAGGCTATAGAGTAATGGAAGAGAATAAGACAATAAAGGAATACTATCTAGTAATTTTTTTTCCAACTAATGAACACGCTGAAGTGAGAGGCTACAAACTACCTAATAGTTTTGAAACAAAGTATGACCGCATTTATCTGGTTGATTCTTTCAACTATATCAATAGAATAAAATGAAGCTTTTATAGATATGGCAAACGTAATTAATGAAATAAAGAACTGGCATTTGTTTACCGAGAAGTTCGGTGATAGGTATGATATGCATGATGCTGTCATCAAGCGTTTTGACTTGAATGAAAATGAGTTAATAGTGGTTGTCAATACTCTCTATGAGATGAATGATAACAAGGTGTATGACATCACCCTCAAATTCACTCAGTTAATCAGGTTTAATTTTGAGAATGAGATAGGTAATGATTATATACATGGCATTGAGGTAAAGAAGAATGATTATTACAAAAACCTCTTTTCATTTACTTTTGATTGTGCCAACTTAACTATTGAGTGCTTCAAAATAGAACTATTGTCTATTGAAGAAAACGAGCCATTCCAAAGGGGAATGATTTGGCTTAACGATCCAGATCAGACTGGAGATAGTGGCAGCATGCTGTGGCGTGGCTAAGGTGCAAATTGGTATGCAAATAATAATCGAAAAGTATACCACTTAGACCAAAGAATACGTTATCATTTACAAAAAATAAGTTACTACCACTCGGAAATTAAAACAAGTTTTTCTTTGCATTTCTCTCATTTAATTGTACCTTTGTGCCAATCTTAATATAAGAATGGCTGCGCGCCAATCTTAACATACTTACCGAGTCCGCTTGGCAATTAGGTTTCGAGAATCGCCCATCTTTTTTTAGAGGTAAGTATAGTATTCATATAACATTGGAAAGTGAGGTAAATATGCATTAATTTCAGATACCATTTGGTGCATTGAGATACATTTTTTATCTTTGCACTAAGACATAAAGAAAGAGCCAGGAGGTTTTCGTATTCCCCTTCAACTGCAACTTAAAGGAATCCACGAAGACGAAGGCTATCAGCTCACACCTACGAGGCGTGGGCATTGATGGCTTTCAACAAAGTGGATAGCCGTTGCAGGCTGAAGGGATTGTTGTTATCATTGGTGTTCCACGCCTCTTTCTTTAAATAGCCGATTCAATAATTCCAATTATTATATTTTTTTTGTGAAGAATACCGATGAAAAAGTAAAATACCTGCAGGGTATTATCATTCAACATGAAATCACCATTAAGCAGATGGCAGAAGTGCACACTAATGATGAAGCAGAAAAGCTGAATCTGCAAAACCTTTTTAATCTGAAATGCAGGGAGTGCGAGAAGCTGGAAGTGAGTTTGGCCCATGCCATTAATATAAATAAGGTGCATGAAGCTTACAGGGACGCCTGGGCAAGAAAAAGGGAAGTAGAAGTGAACACTTCTGGTATGAGTCTAAAAGATAAGGTAGTAGAGGAAACAAAATCACATCATACTGGACAATCTTTTGTTTCAACTATAAAAGAAGAGCTTTTCCACTTTATCCATCCTGCAATAGATGACAAAGAAGCATTGTGCATCCACAATGAGGTAAAACGTCTGCTAATCCGCAGTGGCATACAAGAGATATGCAAGTACCTTTTCCAAATGGCAAAAGACAAAAAGATCTTGCTGCCTCAAAGTCCGCTTATAGCGTATCAAGAACTGCTAAGAATGGGAATGCCCACAGGAGAGGGTTATAATGAAAAAACTTTCTACAAGTACTATATAAAATAGGTGTTACTATAAAGTTCAGAAAGAGCATCAGGTTTTGTAATCTGGTGCTCTTTTTTTTTGCCCTCTTCGGAGAAAATCAGAGAATTTTAGAGAAAATCAGAGAAAATTAGAGAAAATCAGAGAATTTCAGAGAAAGTCAGAGAAGGGCATTTCAAAATCCATTAA
>Ga0310695_10005199_pt1 | contig 22978 bp, 21 predicted proteins | sample RumenRJG_04DNA_FD_203882 | JGI IMG/M metagenome (GOLD analysis project Ga0310695, IMG submission 203882) | Bovine rumen microbial communities from Lethbridge, Alberta, Canada - RJG_04 (v2) (version 2) | ecosystem: Host-associated > Mammals > Digestive system > Stomach > Rumen | place: Canada...
CGAGATGGACTTCGACCAGCACATGCTCGTGGCGCTCGTGGCGCCGCGCGCCGTGGCGATCGCCTCTGCGAGCAAGGACAACTGGGCCGGGCAGCGGGGCGAATACGCGAGCGCTCGGCTGGCCTCGACCGCGTGGGAGCTCTACGGCAAGAAGGGGCTCGTCTCCAGCGGCTTCCCGAAGCCCGGCGAGGCGCGTCAGGAGGGCATGGTGTCGTACCACTTCCGCCCCGGCATCCACAACCTGACCCTTCACGACTGGAACCGCTACATGGATTTCGCCGACAAACTCGGCTGGCGGGAGTAGACGCGGCGTGAACCCGTCATCGGACATGGAAGAAGCGCCCGCGCAATTTCCGTTCGTCGCTTGCGCGTACGCGCGGGAGCTGGCGACGCGGAGCGAGGCATTCCGCAGGCAGATGGAGCCTGACGCGCGCGAACTGGAGGACGACGAAGAATTCGGCCCCGACCCCTTTGACGAGGAGGGTGAGGCGAACGGCTGCTTCGGCCTGAAGCAGCGCTTCCCCGACCGCGTGCTCGTGATGACGTCGAACGCCTGCTTCATGAACTGCCGCCACTGTACGCGCAAGGGACTTCTCCGCCACGCGGAGGTGGTGCGCTCGGACGAGGAGCTCGCCGCTTGCGTACACTACGCGCAGGAACATCCCCTCGTGCGCGACGTGCTGCTCTCCGGCGGCGATCCGCTCGTGCTGCCCGACGACGAGGTGATGCGCTTCGTGCAGGCGTTCGCCGACCTGCCCCAGGTGGACGTGGTGCGCCTCTGCACGCGCGCGCCGTGTGTGAACCCCGCGCGCGTCACGCGCGAACTCGCCGTGCGCCTCGCCGCGAGCGGGAAGGTGTGGGTGAACACGCAGTTCAACCATGCCGACGAAGTGACGCCCGAAGCGGCAGCGGCGTGCGCGAATCTCGTGGACGCCGGCATCCCCGTCTCGTGCCAGACGGTCCTGCTCGCGGGCGTCAACGATTCGGCGGACGCCCTGCTCGACCTCTTCCGCGCGCTCCAGCGCATCCGCGTGCGTCCCTACTACGTGTTCCAGTGCGACCCCGTGGCGGGCATCTCGCACTTCCGCGTGCCGCTCGAGCGTGCGGTCGAAATCGCGCGCGACTGCGCCGACCGCATTGGCGGTCTCGGCCTGCCGCGCTTCGTCGCCGACATTCCCGGCAGTACCCGCAAGATGCCCATTGAACTGCTTTGAAGGAAAATGGAATGCCCATGAAACTCTACGTCGCCACACACAACGCCCACAAGCTCCGCGAGATCGGGGAGATCCTGCCCGGCTATGACATCGTGGCGGACGATCCTGGCGTGGAGGAGACCGCGCCCGACTTCGCCGGAAACGCACTGATCAAGGTGCGGGCGATCGCCGCGCGGCATCCCGGCTCGTGGTCGATGGCGGACGACAGCGGCCTCGAGGTGCGCGCCCTCGGCGGCGCGCCGGGCGTGCGGAGCGCGCGCTACGCGGGCGAACCGTCGAACACCCCCGCGAACAACGCCCTGCTGCTGAAAAACCTGGAGGGCGTCGAGGACCGTGCCGCGCGCTTCACCTGCACGATCGCGCTCGTCGATCCTGCCGGACGCGAACACGTGGTGGCGGGGCATTGCCCTGGGCGCATCGCGCATGCGCCGTCGGGAACGGCCGGCTTCGGCTACGATCCGCTGTTCATTCCCGATGGACACGACATGTCCTTCGCCGACCTCGGCGAGGAGGCGAAGAACAAGATTTCGCACCGCGGCCGCGCGCTCGCGCAGGTGAAGGCGCTGCTGGCGAAAGACAAGGAGAGGGCGTCCTCGTCCTGTCTGGGCGAAGTCACGCTCGAAGACGTGCGCGCGCTTCTGCGCGAGGGCAACCGCGTGCTGCTGATGACGCGCCACGCAGAGCGTCCGCACATCGACCACGAGGATCCGTCGTTCGGCGCCACGTTGCCCATCACCGCGAACGGCGAGGAGATGAGCCGCGCGTTCGGACGCATCCTCCGCGACTGCGCGCCCGTCGTGCAGTTCGCCTCGAGTCCGTTGCGGCGCACCATGATGACCACCGAATGCATCGCCGAGGGCATGGGCGTGGCGCACGCCGACATCGCGCCCTGCGACGCCCTCGGCAACGGGACGTTCTATTTCGCCGACCAGCACGCCGTGTGGGAGGAGTTCCGCGACGGCAGTTTCTTCCGGAAGTGCTTCGCCTACTTCGAGAACGGCACCTATCGCGGATTCGCCGAGCTGCATGCCGCGACGGACGCGCTGGAGGAATGGTGTCTTGCGCACTTCACCGCGCCGGTCGCCGTCTTCACCACGCACGACCTCTACATCGCTGCGTTCCTTGCGGCCCGCCGCGTCGTCGCACGCTTTACGGAGGCGAACTGGCCGCGCTTCCTCGACTCGGCGGCGATCGTCCTCGCGCCCGACGGCACGCGACGCTATGCGTTTGTGCGCGCCGGACTGTCCGACCGCGCAACGGGCGTATGAGCGTAAGGAGATAATTCAAATGACATTTATCACAGAGGCACAGAGACACAGAGGCACAGAGTTTCTTGAAACAGAAATCTGGGGAAAGAAACTTTGTGTCTCTGTGCCTCTGTGTTAAAAAGCAAATAAGGAGAAGTAATGTCTACTTTTGACGAACAGCGAGAGGCGATCCTGAAGGAGTACTTCGAGCTCCTGAGATTCCCGACCGTCGGCGCGGAGCCGACGCGCCTGAAGGACTGCGTGGACTGCGCGATGTGGCTGAAGAAGTGGCTCGCGCCGCAGGGCTTCGCGGTGGAGCTGATGCAGGCGCCGAAGATGCTTGGCACGCCGCCCATCCTCTTCGCCGAGCGCAAAGGGACCGAGGGCGCGCCGACGGTTCTCTTCTACGGACACTACGACGTACAGCCGCCGGATCCGCTGGACGCATGGGAGACGCCGCCGTTCGAGCCGACGCTCAAGGACAACCAGCGCGTCTACTGTCGTGGCTCGCAGGACGACAAGGGACAGTTCTTCGCCTTCCTGTGCGGCATGCGCAATTTTATTAGAGGGAGACTGGAGACGAGAGACGAGAGACGTGAGACAAGGGGAGCACAAGTTCCCACGATCAAGATCGTGCTGGAGGGGCAGGAGGAGAGCGGCAGCACGGCGCTGACGGCGCTGGCGCCGACGATCAAGGACCGGCTGCGGGCGGACGTGCTGCTCGTGTGCGACACGGGCGCGGCGGCGGAGTTGCGTCCGGCCATCATGGCCGGCTTGCGCGGCGTGTCGCACTTCACGGTGCGCCTCGAGGCGGCGAGCTACGACCTCCACAGCGGCGAGCACGGCGGCATCGCGCCGAACCCCGCGCAGGGCATGGCGGAGCTGATCGCGAGTCTGCACAATCCCGACGGGTCGATCGCCGTGCGCGGGTTCTGCGACCACGTGGTGCCGCCGACGGACGAAGAGCGCGCAGCGGCGGAAAGCGCGGCCGTGTCGCCAGAGGAATACGAGAAGATCACGGGCGTGCCGCCCGTGGGCGGCGAGCAGGGACTCTCCCTCACAGAGCGCAACTCGTTCCGTCCGACCATCGAAGTAAACGGCATCCACACGGGCTACGGCGGCCCGGGGTCGAAGACGGTGATTCCGGCGGGCGCGCTTGCGAAGATCTCCATGCGCCTTGTGCCGGACCAGAATCCCGATGAGGTCATGGCGGCGCTGGAGCGTCATCTGAAGCAGCACACGCCGCGCGGGATGAAGTTGTTCATCGAAGACCTCACGGGCGGAGCGGCGGGGTTCCGTCTGCCGCTCGCGTCGCCGGTATTCCGTCTGGCGGCTTCAGTGCTGGAGGAACTCGACTCGCGCGGGGCCGTGTTCCAGTGGGACGGCGCGTCGATTCCTGTCGTCTCCACGCTCAAGGCGTGTTCGGGCGCGGCGCCGCTGCTCGTCGGGTTCGGCCAGCCGGAAGACCACATGCACTCGCCGAACGAGTCGTACGGACTCAACCAGTTCGCCCGTGCGATGGCGTGGGCGGAGAAGATCCTCGTCGCCCTTGCGGACTAGTGCTGGAGTTCCACAGGATCAGGGATGACTGCCACAGTAGAAAAACGCCGAGGGCCGCAATCGGGCTGGGAGAGTCGCGCCGCCATGAAGGCGAACGGCCTCTGTGGCAATTCACGGTGGAAGTCATGTCTGACCCAGTCGCTCCTCCGTCTCTATTTGATGGCGGCGGCGCTGTCGCTGGCGACACGTGCGTTCGCACGGACCGACCAGGAATGGTTCAATGCGGGCGTGGACTACAAGGTCTGCCCAGACTGGCTGCTCCACTTCGACCAGGAGATTGAGTTCGACAATGCAAAGCTCGTGAACGAGGAAAGCTATCTTCTCGCCGGATACGAGTTCTGCCCGTACTTCATGTTGGCGTTCGGGCACCGGATCGTACGCGAACGCGTTGACGATAAATTTCACACCGAGCAGCGTCCCACCCTCGAACTGCGTCTCGCCGCGCCGGAATTCTGGACGCTCCGCCTTGACTTCCGCTCGCGTTTCGAGTACCGCGACAAGCGGTTCGTCCAGCCATACATGCGCTATCGGGAGCGCTTTCGCGTCCGCACGAGCTGGAGCGTAACCGACTTCAAGATATCGCCATACGCCAGCGAGGAGCTGTTCTTCTCCGACAAGCCCGGCGTCAGCAGTTCGGACGTGCTCGACGCCACCCGCTCGCAAGTCGGGCTCTCCTTCCATCCCGTTCCGTCCAACGACGCCCTTGTCTGCGCTCTCTATTTCATGGTCCTTCATTCCATCGGCGACGGCGCGCGGGATTGGTCGCCGCTCAACATCTTCGGCTTCGAGGTAACCTACGCCTTTTAAAAGAATGGAGAAGGGGAAAAGGACGATGAGCGACATGCGCATGACGCGTCTTGGCTTTCTGAAGGGTTTGGCGGCGACGTGCGGCGCACACGCCCAAGGGCGGCGTCACGACGGTTGATTTCAAGAAGGACGAACTGCCGTCCGGCGCAACGTTGACGTTCACCATTACGCCGCGTTCATGTCTCGGTACGTCAGGTGCGTCTTTGACCGTGGAAATGTCGTAATTCCCCCAACCCACTTTCCGCACCGTAATCTTATGCCTTATGCGCGCTTTTTCACATATCGCGATATGTGACGTACCGCGCATTCACATCTCAAACCGCGCGCAAAACTTCAACTTTCCAAAATCCCGCTTGCGTGGAGCGGGGGAATGTGGCATACTATTTCCGTCTTGCCTCTCAAAGGCGAGATAACAGATTACCCGCGCGGGTAGGATTGCGCCCGCCATCGGGCCAAGGCGGATTGACGCCCGAAAGGTACGCCACCCTCTTTTCCCGCGCCGAGGGTGTCGACGTGAGGTAAGGTGCGGAAACAACCTATGAGGAGAATTGGCTTATGGGACGAGTATCGGCATTCTTAGGAATGGTTGTGTACATGTACCCCGAAAAGAACGGTCGCCACAACCGACCGCATGTGCATGTAATATATGGCGATGATGAATGTGTCCTTTCCGTTCCAGAGGGAGAAGTGCTGGCTGGGGAACTGCCAGCAAGACTTCTGCGCAACGCCCAGACGTTCATAGATATGCGGACGGACGAACTCATGCTGAACTGGAAACTTTGCATGGAAGGCAAGGACGTGGTGTGGGTTGATCCGATACGTTAAGAGGTGTGCCATGTTGATGAATCGTGTAAAAGAGGTTAAGGCCTTGCCGGATTATCGGCTTGACATCGTTTTTCGGAATGGTGAACGGGGAATTTTCGACTGCAAGCCGTATCGTAGTTACGAGTGCTTGTCTGGAATATGGAGTGAGTTCGATAAGGTCGTTGCCGACCATGGTACCGTTATGTGGCCAAACGGGGCCGATCTCTGCCCTGATGAGGTATATGACATTTCCGAGAAGGTAGAAATGGCCACATGAATGTGGTAAGCGCATCGGACATTCACGTTCCGCACCGTAATCTTATGCCTCATGCCCGTTTTTTCACATATCGCGATAGGTGACGTGCCGCGCACGTATTCGCCGCCGGCGAGGTGAGGTTGTGTGCGCGCGTCTCTCGTCTCACGTCTCTCGTCAACCTCTGCGCCCCCGCGCGCAAAACTTCGGGCGCATCTCCGTTTTTCACCCATGCGTATTTGGGATTTGGAAACAACCAAGACAACTTTCAAGAACAACATTGTCCTGCGGACGCACCTTGAACATTCAGAATCGTGGCAATTTGAGGATCGACAAATGGGCGCGGGCGAGTTAGCCCGCGCGCCAAAGGCAAGTTGTTTCAAATAGTTGTTTCCAATCATCAGAAGGCTCGGCGGCGAACTTGACGTTGCCCCGGAATTCGTTTACGAGAACAGTGTGAAGTCCCCATGACGTCCCGCCTCTAGAACTGTAACGACACCCGCCATACCGGGAGAGGCCTCGCCCCACCTTGGACGCCTCGCCCCACCCTGTAGTTGAGCCCCACCATTTAACAGGAAAAGAACAATGAGAAAGTTGAGAGTTTTGTGTTGTAAACTGGCCATGGCGGCGCTGGTGGTGCAGCTTTCGGCATCTGCGTCGGCGGCGACGCTGGCGCGGCAGAGCGGTGCGTTCGGCATCGTCACGTACGACCCGGTTCCCTTGTCGTCGCCTGTCATTTCGCCGGCGAGCGGCACGACCTTCGAGGGCTCGCTCACGGTGACGATTTCGTGCGAGACCCCGGGCGCGGCCATCTACTACACGACTGACGGGAGCGAGCCGACGAAGAACTCGACGGTGTACAAGCGGTTCAAGATCTACGGCAAGACCACGGTCAAGGCGGTCGCATACGATGCCGCAAACAATCTGTACAGCGGAGTGACGACGGCCGAATATGCGCTTGGCACGTGCACCAACCCTGTGATCGCGCCCAGTGGCGGTTCGGCGGTGGCGACGGAAGGCGGGTATGTGTTCTACCGCGACGGCCAGGCGGTGACCATCGCCCGGAACGGCGACGAGGGGACGATCCGCTACACTCTCGACGGCACCGACCCCACCGCCTCTTTGTCCGAGAATGGGAACAGGTCGCAACGCCGGAAATCACGGTGGCGTCCACCTTTACCGGATCCAGGACGATGTGCGAGATCGCCTGCTCGACCGAAGGCGCGAGAATCTTCTATACGCTGAACGGCAATGCCCCGACCTCGTATTCCACGCGATATGCGGGGGCGTTCTACATCACCGGGAGCTGCACGGTGAAGGCAATCGCCTTGCTGAGCGGATGTCTCGACAGCGAGGTGGCGGTGAAGACGGTCACGAAGGAATGGACGATCGGGGACACGATGGGCACTCCCGACCACGCCTTCATGACGAGTGGCGACGGCGACAAGGCGTTCTACCGCGTGGCGGATGCGTCCGCCCCGAACGGCGAGGCGATGCACTCTGGCGACATCGGCAACAGCAGCGCGTATGGCTTGTTCGTGCGGACGGTCCTCTCCACGACGGTGACGGGTCCGGGCACGGCGAGCTTCTCGTGGAGGGCGTCCTGCGAGGACGACGCGCCAGACTACGAATGGGACCATGGCGAGTTCGCCGTGGATGGCGTCGTCCGGGCGTACATCAGCGGCGAGACGGACTGGACGAACGTGAGCGTGTCGGTGACGGGCGCCGGCGAGCACACCCTCACTTGGACCTGCCTCAAGGACGACGCCGAAGCGGAGGGCGAGGACTGCATCTGGGTGGGCGGTTTCGGCTGGGAGAGCGCAGAACCGTACACGCACACGACGGAGGTGCCCGTGCCGTATGCGTGGTTGAGAACGTACTATCCGACCGTGGCCGACGAATACGAGGCGTATGAGGCCGCGGCGAAGAAAACGGCCGCCAACGGTTGAAAAGTATGGGAATGCTATGTGGTGGGCCTTGATCCGCAGGATGCAGAAGGGGATTTCCGCATCACGGAATTCCCAATGAAGGCGGACGGCACGCCGGACCTGGAGAACATCGCGGTCTATCCACCGCAGGCGCAGTGGAACGTGCCTGGCGCAAGGGCGGTCGTGTACGGCGCGGCGGCGCTCAAGGGCGAGTGGAAGGCGGTTGAAGGGGCGACGGCGGCGGAACGTGCGGCGATGCGGTTCTTCAAGGTGGTGGTGGAGGTGCCGTAGGGGGCTCGGCTCGCCGGGACGGCTCGCCCCACCTTGCGGCGCGCTCGGTGATCGCGCCCTACCGCAACGGGCGCGGCGGGGGCGTGTTTGGCCTGTGGTTCAGAACGCGGTGCCGTCGCGCATGAACTCCGGAAGGTTTGCGTGTATGATGCCGTTGCGTTGCTGGATGGGATCGTTGCGCGTGAGGATGTACTTTGGATAGTTGTCGCGAATCTTCTCCAGCGGCGCGTATTCTCGGTCTTCGGTTTTGCGGTCGTTCATCATGGTCATGCACGCCTGCACGTAGGCGTATCCGGCATCGCCCTTGCGGAGAATGAAATCACATTCAAGCGGACCTATTCGTCCGATGCTTGCCGCATAGCCGTGGGAACGGGCGTAGGTGTAGACCACATTCTCAAGCGCCGGCCCGTAGTTGATTCGGTTGTCGGTATTTGTGGCGAAGTAGAAGCCGAGGTCGGAAAGGTAGTATTTCTGCTCGCCTCTGACGGAGCAGCGGGATTTGAGGTCGAACCGGTTGCATTCATACAGGATCTTCGCGTCCTTCAGAATGCCGATGTAGCGGTTCAACGTTTCGCGTTTGATGTGCGTCCCGGTCTTGTCAAGTTCTTCGAGGAGATTGTCGAGACTTGTTGTCGCGCCAAAGTTGTTGATGAGGTATGTCTGAACTTTCTGGAACGCGGAAAGATTGCGGATCTTTATGCGGCGGCGGATGTCCTTCTTGAATATCTCGGCAACGACGCTCTCAATATATGTTCGGCGGTCGTCGGCGGAGTCGTACTGAACAGCCTTCGGGAACCCTCCTCCACGTAAATACTCGTCGAACTCTTCGACGATGTTGGAGGCGATGCTTTTTCCGAGAAATTCCTTCATCCCAAGGAACTCGTCGAAGGTGAGTGGGAACATTTCTAATTCAAGGTATCGCCCTGTCAGCTTCGTGACAAGCTCGCCGCTCATGAGATAGGAATTGGAGCCGGTGATGAAGATGGAGTGTCGGCCTTCGATACGGAACGCATTTACCACTTCCTCAAAGCCCTTTACGTTCTGGATTTCGTCGATGAAGAGGTAGGTTGTGCCGGAGGAAGGCGTCTTTTCGTCGATGAGACTTTCAAGACGATCAGGGGTCTTGATGTTCTTATAAGGGCGGCGGTCAAGATCGAGGTAGACAATATGCGCATCGTCTATACCGCGTTCACGCATCTCGTCGGCAATGGTTTCCATCAGGCAGGATTTACCGCAGCGTCTGACGCCTGTAATGACCTTTATGAGCCCCGTGTCCTCATAGAAACCGCGAATCTTGCGGAGATAGTTTTCTCTTCTGTAGTATTTCATGGCGGGAAGTATAGCAGATCTGCCGCGAAATGGCAAGTTAAGGGGGTGTTTTTGAGTGAAGATCCGAGAACACCCCCCTTAATCGAGTTGTCGATGTGCTGAATGACGAGAGGAAGTCGGTTGAAGGGGCGACGGCGACGGAGAAGGCGGCGATGCGGTTCTTCAAGGTGGTGGTGGAGGTGCAGTAGGGGGGCGGGCGGCTCGCCCCACTGGGCGGCGCGTGCGGGGCGTGCGCTCTACCGCCGCCAAGACGGTGGCTTTCCCTGTCAGTTCGGGACGCTTGAAACAATAAATTTCTGAAATGCGTTGACGGTAGGGAATGGAATATGATACAATTTTCTGCGTATCGGCAAAAACAGTGTTTTGCCGATATGAGGAAAAATGGTGGCGAAGCTTATAGAATGGTCTCGGAAGTACGGGACGAAGTACCGGGTGGGCGAACTCGTCCGCGCGGGCAAGCTCTTCCGCATTGAGGAAGGTATATATGCCGATGTGGCGGATGCGCCGGAGGTCGAGGTCGTTCTTGCGAAATACCCAGCTTCGGTGCTGACCTTGGAAAGTGCCTACTATTATTATCGAATGAGCGATGAAATCCCAGACGAATACCACCTGGCGACCGACCGCAAGGCCGCAACCATTACCGATGTTCGCGTGGTGCAGAGTTATGTGCCGTCTGGAACGCTTCGGGTCGGAGCGTTGGAGATGTCCGTTCTAGGGGAGAATCTGCGTATATACGACATGGAACGTCTGCTGATCGAGACGATGCGGTACAGGACGAAGTTGCCATACGACCTGTATCGGGAAGTGATAGGCAATTTCCGAGAAAGACGTGACGAGCTCTACGGCGCGAAGATAGACGACTATCTCAAAACTTTTCCGCGTAAGGACGTCATACGCGATGCGATAAGGAGGGAGGTGTACTGATGGATTTCGGGAAGGTGGTGTCTGAACTTTCGGCCATGGGATACAAACGGGCCGCCGCTCGTGCGAAGATGGATATGGACGTTGATTTTGTACGACGCTCTATATCGACGGAGGCGATAGAGGCATTTGTCGCAAAACTGGACGCTGCGTCCGATTGCTCAATTGCCGTTGACGGGAAAATCGTAGAGCTTCGCCAACAGGAGTACAGGGGTAAACGAGTTTTTCTGCGAATCACCGACGGGCATGGTTACACGGTGCTGAGTCCAGCCGATACAAAGACGTCTATGACATGTACTACTTGATTGGGAAGATGAGCCGCAGACGTCTCGGTCGGTATTTCCGGCTGTATATCTATCAGGACAAGAAAATGCGGGAGCGCGATGCGGCGTCAATTGTGGTGCGTCTTGCGAGTGTGTTTGGGGATGCCGTATTCAAGCGACAGCTGAGGAACAAGAAGTTTGCATGGCTTGATGTTTCGCCGTCAGTAGCCACGAAAGCCATTCTCGATTTTATACCGACAGTACGCTGACATCCGCAATGGCGAGCGGGCGGACGGCCGCGACAAGCGCGGCCGCTCCCGCAACGGAGCACCAGACGCGCTCTCCTCTACTTGCGTGGAGGTTGGGGCTTTGGTATAATTCGCCCCATGAAGAAACATGATTCGCTGAAGGCGGCATGCTGGAAAACGCTGTTGCCGTTCCTTATAGCTGTTTGTTGTGCAATGGGCGCGGAGTTTGCGCCAGACGGCGTGCCGTTCGTCGTGGCGGAGAAGGCGTGGCCGGCGGACGGACTCGGCAACCACCGCGCGGTCGTGCGCGTGGCGGAGACCGGCGGCGTGGCGCGCGCCGTGCTGAAGTGGCGGCGCGTCGATCCGCAGCCTGAAATCAAGCGCGTGCTCGTGAAACACGCCGCGACGGGCGCGGACGTGGCGCATGTTGTCGCCCGCGATGTGACGGCAGAACGCGGGGAAGTGCTGTTCAACCCGACCTCCGGCCCCGGGATATACTTCATCTACTATCTGCCCTACCGCGAGCGGAAGGGATCGAGCGAGGGAAGGCACCAGCCGAAGTGGAACGACTATTTTCCGCCGGACTACTCGGAAGGCAAGAAGTGGCTTGATTCATTCGACGCATTCCGTCCGCCAGTCAAGGCTGATGTCCTGCGGTTCGAGAGCCGCACGGCGTTTGAGGCGTGGACGCCGATGGGACTTCGCGCGACGGCGGCGGAGACGGCTGCCATTCGGCTGGCGCATCCGGAGAACCCGGTGGTGTTCACCGAGGACCGCGCAAATCCCATCCATCCGGCGTCGTGGCTTCCGGCGAAGTGGGCGAAGGGCGCGGAGGTGCGCGATTCGTTTGCGGGTACGGCGCTGAGGGACGAATACTACGTGTGGCAGATTGCCTTGTGGACGCCCGGTGGCGCGCTGGAAGGCGTGAAGGTGAAGTTCTCGGATCTGGTGCGAGAAGGTGTCAACGGGCAAGATGACCGTTGTCCCAGTGGTAGGGCGGTCGCCCCGCGACCGCCGCAGATTTCGGCATCTTCAATTACCTGCTTTAACACCGAAGGTGTGAACTGGGACGGCAAGCCGATGGACATCACGCTCGACGTTCCCGCAAATCGCGTGCAGCCGCTTTGGTACGGTGTGATGATTCCGCCAGATGCCGCACCGGGCGTGTATCGCGGCACGGCGACGATTACGGCGAAGGGGATGTCCCCGCGCGCGGTTGCGCTTGCGATTACGGTGTCGGACCAGACGGCGCGCGACCACGGCGACGGCGAGCTGTGGCGGCATTCGCGTCTCCGGTGGCTCAATTCGCGCATTGGCGAAAGCGACACGCCCACAAAACCGTACAAGGCGATGTCGTTTGATCGTGAGGCGCGCAGGGTGGTCGCGTCGGAAAAGACGTTGACGCTCACGGAGAGCGGGCTCCCGGCGTCCATCAAGGTCAATGGGCGCGAAGTGCTGAAGAAGCCGATGCGGTTTGTGGTCGTGACGGAGAAGGGCGAGTTTGAGGTTGGCGCGGGAACGTTTGTGGAGCGCGAGACGGAGAGGTGGGAGGCGAAGGGGCATGTTGCGTGGCGGGTGAAAGGAAGACAGCAAGCGTACAACAGCAAGAGTGCGGCGGGCGCGGGGCGCCCGCCCTACCAGATTGACGTGAGGGGGCGGATGGAGTTTGACGGGTTTGTGCGGTATGTTGTGGAGGTGGCGGCGGAAGGGGACGTGAAGGTGAAGGACGTGCGGCTCGTGACGGAGTACACGCCTTATGCCTCGGAGTACCTGATGGGCGCGGCCTACATGGGGCGCGACGGCGGGAAGCGTCCGCAGGCATATTCGTGGGACTGGAAGAACGGCTGCTACGACAGTTACTGGACGGGCGGTGCGGAGGCAGGCCTGCACGTCGAGTTCCGCGGCGGCGCGTACCACGGTCCGCTGATCGCGGATCGGTCGTACAGCTACAAGCCGCCGCAGGCATGGGCGAACGGCGGGAAAGGGCGACTTGAGTTCGGCGGCACGGACGGCATGACGGTCGTTGCGCGTACGGGCGAGACCGCGCTTTCCGTCACGCCGCGCAGGTGGGAGTTCGACCTGAATATCACGCCGGTGAAACCGCTTGACTTGAAGAAGCAGTTCGCACAGCGGTACTTCCATGCGGACCCCGCGCGCTTCGACGAGGTGTCCGAGACGACCGGCGCGAACATCGTGAACATCCACCACGCGCAGCTGCTGAATCCCGTGATCAACTATCCGTTCATCGTGCAGAAGGAGTTGAAGGAATACATCGCCGCCCAGCATGCGAAGGGGCGCAAAGTGAAGCTCTACTACACGATACGCGAGCTCTCCAATCATGTTGCGGAACTTCAGGCGCTGAGGAGCCTTGGCGGCGAGGTGATTGCGCCAGGAAACGCGCATGGCGCGCCGTGGCTGTGGGAGCACATGGGGGAGGGATATCGTCCCGCGTGGTACGTGAGGATGTGGAATGGAAGCTACGTGGACGCGGCGTTCGTGACGAGTCCGCGCTCGCGCTGGATCAACTACTACCTCGAAGGCCTGCGCTGGATGTTCGAGAACTACGCGATCGACGGCATCTACATGGACGACGTGTGCTTTGACCGCACGGTGATGAAGCGCATGCGCCGCATCATCGAGAAGTACCGTCCCGGCGCGCTGGTGGACCTCCACTCCAACACCGGCTACTCCAAGGGACCGATGAACCAGTACACGGAGTTCTTCCCGTACGTGGACCGCCTGTGGTTCGGGGAGTCGTTCAGGTACGACGAGATGTCACCCGACACGTGGTTCGTCACGTTCTCGGGGATTCCGTTCGGACAGATGAGCGAGATGCTGCAGGGCGGAGGCAACCGGTGGCTTGGCGCGGTCTACGGCACGACGCGCCGCTGCTACATGGACTTCTCGGTGGGCAATCCCAGCGCGATCTGGAAGGAGTGGGCTGACTTCGGCATTGAGGACGCGCGGATGATCGGCTACTGGGATGAACATCCGGCGGTGACGACCGACTCGCCGGACGTGAAAGCCACGGCATTCGTCCGCGACGGCCGTACGCTCGTCGCACTCGGTAACTTCGCGAAGGAGCCGCGCAACGTGAGGCTTTCCATCGACTGGGAGAGGCTTGGCCTCGACCCGTCCACGGCAAAGATCGAGGCGCGGCCGATCCAGGGCTTTCAGGAAGGGCGCACGTTCGCTGCGGGCGAGGCGATTTCCATGTCCGCCAAGAGCGGCTGGCTGCTCTGGGTGCGGTCGGCGGATTGAGAAATGGAAACAACCATGACAACTTTCAAGAACAACATGATCCTGTGGGCGCACCTTGAACATTCATGATTGCGGTAGTTTGAGGATCGGCAAATGGGCGCGGGCGAGTTAGCCCGCGCGCCAAAGGCAGGTTGTTTCAAACAAGTTGTTTCCAATCAACGAGAGGGGGAAGATTATGGTATACTATGCCGCAAGGAGACTAGAGTATGGAACGACAGGAGATGCAGGCGGACATCGTGGTGACCGGTTTCGGTCCCGCGTCCGCTGGCTTTTTGACGACGCTCGCGCCCGAACTCGCGAAGACGAAGGAGGACGGCACGCCGCTCTATGAATCGAAGGCGATGCCGGGGTGTCCGCTGCAGGTGATGTGCTACGAGCGCGCGGACGACACGGGCTTCGGCGTGTCGGGTGTGGTGACGAAGGCGGAGGCGATCCGCGAATCGTTCCCCGATTTCGCGAAGGAGGTGCCGAACGCCGTCGAGGTGAAGGCGGAGAAGACCGTGTACCTCTTCGACCACCTGGGCTGCTCGAAGCGGTCGTTCAGCACGAAGTTCGTCGATCTCTGCTTCAAGGCCGGCTTCTTCATGAAGGGCAAGAAGTGGAAGGCGCGCGAGCTGCCGTTCACGCCGCCGTTCATGGATAAGCGCGGCGGCGTGGTGATGGGCGTGGGCGCGTTCACCGGCTGGGCCGCGCAGAAGGTGATGGAAAGCGGCATGGCGCAGATCTGGCCAGGTTCGCCCGTGGCTGGGCCGCTTTTCGACGGCGACCGCGTGGTGGGCGTGCGTCTTGTCGATCAGGGCGTGGAGAAAGACGGCACGCCCGTCGAGGGCGCGTACATGCCCGGCATGGACGTGAAGGCCGCGCTCACCGTGGTGGCGGATGGTCCCGTCGGCGCCGTCGGCCGCGCTATCGACGAGAAGTTCGGCCTCCCCGCCGGACACCATCAGTACGACTGGGGCGTGGGCATGAAGGCCGTGGTGAAGCTCCCGGACGACTGCGAACTGGAGTCCGGCACGATCATCCACACGATCGGCTTCCCCGAACCGGAGATATTCGGCTTCTTCTACGTGATGGCGGACAAGACAGCCTCCCTCGGCATATTCGTCGCACCGTGGCAGGACACGCCCGTGCGCACGACCTACCGTTACCTCCAGCACTGGATGCAGCATCCGTACCTCTGGCGACACCTCAAGGGCGCGAAGCTCCTCAGCTGGGGCGCGAAGTCGATCCAGGAGAGCGGACAGGAAGGCGAGCCGTTCCTCTGCGGCGACGGCTATGCGCGCATCGGCGAAGGCTCCGGCACGACCGACGTGCTTGCGAACGCAGGCGTCGACGAGGCATGGGCCTCGGGCGTGATGCTCGCGAAGGCCGTGCTGAAGCTCCTCGCAGAGGGCAAGGACTTCACGAGGGAGAACCTGGAGGCCACTTACGTGGCCGACCGTCGCGCCTCGAAGCTCAACAAGCGCCTCAAGAAGGCGACAGGCGCGCGCAACGGTTTCAACAAGAGCTTCTTCTGGGGCATGTTCGGCGAGGGCCTGCGCGGCATGCTCGGCATTGCGTTGCCGTTCAAGAGCCGTCCGGGTGCGGTGCGTACGCCGGAACTGAAGGACGCGCTCAAGGGTCGCAAGGTTGACGCCGAGAAGCTGAAGGCGGGCATCGAGGCGGCGGAGAAGGCGCGCAAGCCAATCCACGACGCGGTGATGGACGCCTGCGGCTGGCCGTCGATCCCCTACGACGGCGAGTTGCTCATGCAGCACCAGGACGCGCTGCTGCTCGGCGGCAAAGTGCAGGCCGCACCGGGTTTTGCGGATCATGTCCGCTTTGCCGATCCCGCGCTCTGCACGAAGTGCACGAAGCACACGTGCTGGGAAATCTGTTCCGCGCAGGCGATCATGCCGCCGGAGGAGCCCGGCGGCGTACCGAAGTTTGACCGCGAGAAGTGCGTCCACTGCGGCGCGTGCATCTGGAACTGCGCGATGCTGCAGCCCGGCACGGACAAGGGCAACATTCTCTTTACGGCCGGTTCCGGCGGTCTTCATTCAAACGAGAACTGAGAGGTGGCAATGAAGGAAGTCAACGTCATAGTGGCTGGTGCAGGCATTTGGGGGTGCACAGTTGCGCGCGTGCTGGCCGAAAAAGGGCGCAAGGTACTCGTGCTCGAACGTCGCGCGGCACCGGGCGGGAACGTGCGGTGCGAGACTGACGCCGAAACCGGCATCGAGGTCCACACCTACGGCTCGCACATCTTCCACACGCACCTCGACGACGTGTGGGCGTTCGTGAACCGCTTCGTCACGTTCAACGGCTACCAGCACAAGGTCCTCGCGCGCCATGCGGGGAAGACGTACTTCCTTCCGCTCGGGCTTACGCTCGTCAACCAGTTCTACGGCCTCAACCTCACGCCGTCCGAACTGCCCGCCTTCATCGCGAAGGAGGCGGGGAACGCGCCGGGTGAACCGGCAAACTTCGAGGAGCAGGCCATTTCCTTTATCGGCGAACCGCTCTATCGCGCCTTCATCCGCGAGTACACGCGCAAGCAGTGGGGCATGGACCCGAAGGACCTGCCCGCGTCGATCATCAAGCGCCTGCCCGTGCGCGCGAGCTACGACATCAACTACTTTCCCGACTATCGACAGGGCATTCCGCTGATGGGCTACAACTCGCTCTTCGACCGTCTCCTCGACCACCCGAACATCACGCTTGAATGCAACGTGGACTGGCTCGAATGGCGCAAGGCGAACAAGCTGGACGTTCCCGTATTCTACTCGGGTCCCATCGACGCGCTCTTCGGCTACAAGTACGGACCGCTCCCCTGGCGTTCGCTCCGCTTCGAGACGGAGCGCGTGGCGGTTGCGGACTGTCAGGGGACGAGCGTGATGAACTATACGGACGCGGATGTGCCCTTCACGCGCATCCACGAGTTCAAGCATTTCCATCCCGAGCAGAAGGACGTGATGGCGCATCCCGCCACGGTCATCTGCCGCGAGTACCCGAAGACGTGGGCGCCGGGCGACGAGCCGTACTACCCCGTCGACACGCCCGCCTCGCGGGAAAAGCTCGCGCTCTACCAGGCCGAGGCCGCGAAATGCCCCAACCTTATTGTGGGCGGGCGTCTTGGCGAGTACAAGTACTACGACATGGATCAGTCAATTGGCCGAGCGTTAACGGCCGCGACAAGCGCGGCCGCTCCCGTGTGATTGTCAACTCCTGTGTGATTGTCAACGGCCGCGACAAGCGCGGCCCTCCCGTGAAAGGCGGCGGCGGAGCTGGTTGAGGCGGGTGATGGCGTTGAGCACCCAGTCGCCGAGGCGACGTGGCAGCAGGTACGAGAGCAGGAAGACGTAGGAGTTGTAGCGCCCCATGCGTTGCTCCCGTCGGAACGCAGTCCATCTTGTACGGAAGGATGGCGATTCGACAAGGGCAAGGTGGTTCTGGGCGAAGTCGCGTTCGTGCTCGAACGCCCGGCGGAACGCCTCCACGCGTTCGGGCGGCAGGCGGTCGGCGATTGCCGCAAGGTCGTGCTCGGCCTGGTCGAGGCCGAGAAGCAGCATCTTCCAGCTCTTGATGACCGGCGTGCGGTGGTTGTACAGGGCCGAGGTGAGCCCGGAACCGAGCCGGTACAAGACGAGCCGGTCGGGAATGACGAGCTCGCCGCCGCCGAGCATCATGGCGCGTTTTGCAAACGGCACGTCTTCCACGCAGTTGGAGCGAACCGCCTCCGGCGGAAACGCCGTGTAGCAGTCGCGTCGCCAGGCCATCAGGGCACCGAGTGGTTGTTTCGTGCACGGGGCGGGCAGCGGGCCGAGCGAACGGCCGCGAGTGTCGACGCGGTACCCGGCGTGGCTGACGACCGCGGCGCGCTTGCCGTCGGCCAGCCATGCCGCGACAATCCTCTCCGCCCGCTCCGGAAGGGAGACGTCGTCGCCGCCGGCCATCACGAGAAGGTCGCCGTGCGTGAGGGAGAGCGTCTTCAGCCAGTTTCCCATGACGCCAAGGTTGGAGGTGTTGTGGTTGAAGATGACCGAGACGTCCGCAGGCGCGTGGGCGGCGATGTAGTCCTCGATGAGTTCCGGCGAGCCGTCCGTTGAAGCGTCGTCGGAGACGACGATCTCGAGCGGACGGTACGTCTGCGCGAACGACGCCTCCAGCGCGGCGACGAACCACTCCCGGTGGTTGTAGAACAGCAGGCAGAAAGAGACGAGCGGACGTTCCATGGGTCGAATTATACCACAAAGCGTTCGCGCGGACAACGGGATGATGGTATAATGTGCGTCATGGACCCGAAGGCGAGCGTGATCGTTCCGTGCTGGAACGTGGAGAAATGGGTGGAGGACGCTTTGAAAAGCGTGCTCTGCGGCACGTTTGCCGACTTCGAGATCATCGCCGTGGACGACGGCTCCTCTGACGGCACGGGCGCAGTGCTCGATCGGCTTGCGTCCATCGACGCGCGCGTGCGCGTGTACCATCAACCCAACCGCGGAGTGTCCGCTGCGCGCAACCGCGGCCTGGACGCTGCGCGCGGGGATTTCCTGTTCTTTCTCGATCCCGACGACTTGCTGGAACCGGACTTTCTGGAGACTGGGTTAGCGGAACTGGAGCGGACGGGTTCCGACTACTGCGTGTTCGCCTTGGTGGAACGGCAGGATGGCGCGCCTGGAGACCACGTCGTACCGCTCAACGGCGACTACCGATATGCCGACAACGCCGCCATCCGCGCGCACTTTCTGTCGCGCGTGATCGGCTATTCGCTGGACGAGGTGCGTGCCTGGTACGCGGGGCGTCCGCTGGCCGCCGAACGCGAGATCGGCAGCGTGTGCCGCTGTGCGTTCCGCCGCGAGGCGATCGAGCGGCACCATCTGCGTTTCGACGAGACGCTTGTTAATTGGGAAGACGCCTATTTCACTTATGAGTTCTTGCTGGAGGCGCGGCGGATGACATCCGTCAACCGTCCGCTCTACATCTACCGCATCCGCGCGGGCAGTGCGGTGGACAGCCGTCGGCGCTCTCCGCTGGCGTTCAAGAACAAGCTTGCGTTCCTGCGCCGCCGGCAGGAGATCAACCGGCGCGCGGGCGGGACGCTCGGAGACGCCTACGCGGCGTCGTGCGTGTTTTCGCTGCTCGAAATGTTCGCGTTCCTGCGGACCGTTCCGATCGGCTGGTCCGAGGGGCGTCGCATCATGTGCGAATACGCGTCGGATCCCGAGGTGTGCGCGGCAGTGCGGGCGTTTCCGCTTTCGTGGCGCAAGCCGGTGCTGGCGCTGGCGGTGCTGACGGTGCGGATGTTCGGCGCCGGATTCGTCTATGCGCTCGTCTGGACGCTGTTCGCGCCGTTCCGCCGGCGCGGCTAGCCGCGCAATAAAGCCCAGGGCAATGGCACAATACCCTATACGCGGCGGCGGAAATAGGGTATACTATCCCGCGTGGAAAAAAAAGACAAACTAAAGCTGTTCCTGGCGAGCGGCTTCTACTTCGGGCTGTCGCCCGTTGTGCCGGGGTCGTTTGGCGCGCTCCCCGCGCTTGCGTGGCATCTCGTGGCGGTGTGTGCGGGCTGGAGCGACGCCGCCGTGCGCACGTGGTGCTTCTGGGGCGTGCTGCTCTTCTCGGCGCTGCACTACTGGCTCACGCCGTGGGCGCAGAGGAGATGGAACGATCCGGATCCGCGGCACTTCGTCCTCGACGAGGACGTGGGCTATCTCTGCGTGCCGCTGTTCTGGATCCTCCCGGACCGTCCGACCTTCCCCGTGTGGCAGCTTGCGCTTGCGGGTTTCGCGCTGTTCCGCATACTGGATGCGATCAAGCTGCCGATCGCCCGCTACATCGACCGAAACGTCCACACGGCCTCGGGCGTCCTGTTTGACGACGTTGTCTCCGCGGCCTACACGGCCGCCGTGATCACGGGGGTCGCTTGGTGCGGCTGAACGTCGTCCCGTCGGGACGAGAACGACTGAAACGGAGAAAGTAAGATGAACAGAATCGGAATATCCACCACCTTGTTGGTCCTGGCGGCGGCGTGTGCGGCAGCGGGCGACCGGCCCCTGACCACCCATCGCGTGCCCCTTGAGCGCGTGGCGTCGATGGACCCTCTCCAGTCATCGGCCGTATACGATTCCCGCGCGGTATCGCTCGTGTACGAGCCGCTGTTGGAGGTGGACTACGAGGCGCGCCCCTACCGTCTCAAGGCGGGTTCGTGCGACCTGCCCAAAGTGAGCCCGGACCGTCTCGTGTACACGTTCCGCCTGCGCGACGGCGTACGGTTCCAGGACGACCCCTGCTTCCCGGACGGCAAGGGACGGGAGGCGACGTCGGCGGACGTGGTGTATTCGCTCGAACGCCTGCGCGACCCGAAGAACGCATCGAGCGGCATGTGGACGATGGACCACGTGAAGGACGTGAAGGCCGTCGACGCGCGGACGGTGTCCATCACGCTGAAGGAGCCGTTCCACGTGTTCCCCTGGCTCATGGCGATGGCGTATGCGTCCATCGTGCCGCACGAGGCCGTGGAGAAGTACGGGACGGCGTTCGGCCAGCATGCGGTGGGGACGGGGCCGTACCGCCTCGTGGACTGGTGGCGCAACTACCGCATGATCTTCACGCGCGAGCCCGGCTGGCGCGGATGGGCAGAGATCGGGAACCCCGCGCCGTACGACCGGATCGAATACGTCGTCGTGGGCGATCCCTCCACCCAGTGGCTCATGTTCCTCGGCAAGGAGGTGGACTGCCTCCGCGGCGTGGACCGCAACAACTGGGACGCCGTGGTGGGGCCGGACGGCAAGCTCGTATCCTCGCTCACCGAGCGGGGCGTGCGCCTCTACTCCGCGCCGACGCTCCAGGTGGGGTACGTGGGCGTGAACATGGACGACCCGCTGCTCGGCAAGAACAAGAAGCTCCGCCAGGCGCTCAACTGCGCGTTCGACGGGCCCGCGTGGAAGGAGTTCCTCAACGGCCGCGTGGAGCCGGCTGACGGTCCGCTGCCGCCGGGCGTGGACGGGCGTATCGAGAAGCCGTTCGCGTACGCGTTCAACGTGGAGAAGGCGAAGAAGCTCCTGGAAGAAGCCGGTTTCCCGGGCGGCGTCGACCCGAAGACGGGCCGGCGGCTTATCCTCCCGATCGCGCTCGGACGGGCGGACCAGGGCGCGCGCGAGGAGGTGGAGCTCCTGCAAGGCTTCTACGACCGCGTGGGCATCAGACTCGAACCGCAGTTCATGACGTGGGCGGCGTACCTCAAGGCCGTCTCGGACGGACATACGACGCTCTTCATGCTCGCCTGGGTGGGCGACTACCCGGACGCGGAGAACTTCCTGCAGCTTTTCCTCTCGAAGAACTGTTCGCCGGGCATGAACCACGGCAACTACCGCAACCCCGAATTCGACAAATGCTACGACGAGGCGATGTCGGCCACCACGCCCGAGGCGCGCCGGGCGGCGTGGGCGCGTGCGCAGGAGATCGTGCGCGAAGACTGTCCGTGGATCTTCCTCTCCTTCCCGAAGGCCTACTCGATCGTCTGGGACCACGTGGGCAACTTCCGTCCGACGGACTTCCCATACGGCACGGAGAAGTACTTCCGCGCCAGGAAATGAGCATTCCGCAGGTTCCCGATAAAGACGGTTGAACTGCGGCGCGGAATACCGTATAATATGCGCCGTCCGGGGGCCTGTCCCCGGACACAGAGTAAGGAGAGACCCATGAAGAAGTACGTGTGCAAGATCTGCGGCTACGTGTACGACCCCGCGGACAACAACGGTGTGGCCTTCGAGGACCTGCCGGACGACTGGACCTGCCCGATGTGCGGCGTGGGCAAGAGCGAGTTCGAAGAGGCCTGAGACAATGGCACAGGAGACGAACGAATACCGCGAGAACCGGCTGGCGTCGATGAAAGCCCTCGCGGAGATGGGCTTTACACCTTACGGCCACGCCTTTCCGCACACGGATCTCAAGACCGTCCGCGCCGAGTTCGAGGAGGGCAAGGAGGTCACGGTGGCGGGCCGCCTGCTGATGATCCGCCGCATGGGCAAGATGAACTTCTGCACGCTCAACGACGGCACGGACCGTTTCCAGCTCATCTTCAAGCGCGACGAGCTGGACGAACGGCTCTTCACCGGCTTCAAGCAGCTCAACCTCGGCGACATCATCGGCGTCAAGGGCCGGCTCTTCACCACGCAGAAGGGCGAGAAGTCCGTGATCGTGAAGGACTGGGACCTCCTCGCGAAGGCGCTTGAGCAGCCGCCGGAGAAGTTCCACGGCCTCGCCGACCAGGAGGAGTGCTACCGTCGCCGCTACGTGGACTTGATGACGAACGACGAAAGCCGCGAACGGTTCTTCACGCGCTCGCGCCTGATCATGGAGATCCGCAAGTACCTCTGGGAACGCGGATTCGTGGAGGTGGAGACGCCCATCCTCCAGGACCAGGCCGGCGGCGCCGCCGCCAAGCCGTTCTTCTCGCACTTCAACGCGCTCGACAAGGACTGCGTGATGCGCATCGCCCCCGAGCTCTACCTCAAGCGTCTCCTCGTGGGCGGCATGAACAAGGTGTTCGAGCTCGGCAAGGACTTCCGCAACGAGGGCATCGACCGCACGCACAACCCCGAGTTCACCGTGTGCGAGATCTACGAGGCGTACGGCGACCGAAAGTCGATGGAGAACATCATGGAGGGGCTCCTCCCGCACCTCTGCGACACGGTGATCGGCACGCGCCAGGTCCCCTACGGCGACAAGGGCGACGTGATCGACTTCACGCCTCCCTACCGTCGCGTGGCGTACAAGGACCTCGTGAAGGAGCTGATGGGTGACGACTGGTTCGATCTCGACTTCGCCACGCAGCTGGAGAAGGCCAAGGCGAAGGGCCGCGAGACCGA
>Ga0310695_10005202_pt1 | contig 22970 bp, 29 predicted proteins | sample RumenRJG_04DNA_FD_203882 | JGI IMG/M metagenome (GOLD analysis project Ga0310695, IMG submission 203882) | Bovine rumen microbial communities from Lethbridge, Alberta, Canada - RJG_04 (v2) (version 2) | ecosystem: Host-associated > Mammals > Digestive system > Stomach > Rumen | place: Canada...
GGTGCCGCTGTATGAGGGCATCAAGTGTGTTTTAAGGTTGCGATGACATCGCAACATAGGGGACATTTAATAGTAAAGACTATGGAGTATTACGGAAACAGGTTGTGCATAAGCGCCAGGGAATTGGTGGATGGTGGTATTGTAAGCCAATCCAACTACCAGAACTGGGTGAACCGTAAGCGCATCGATGTGGTGCGTCGTGGCGGTGGTGCAGCCGGTCAGTATGCCCTTGTTGCCGTTGAAAGTCTTCCACGCGACTACAGAGCCAAGGTCCAAGCCCTCTATCCCGACGGCGACCTGACCCACCTGAAGGGTTGGGTGTGCTCGAACTATGAGGTTGACCAGCAGGCGATGTGTTTTTTCCACAGCCGTGAGCAAGCCGGTTGGGACCTGCCTCCTGAGAAGATCAGGGAGTATGTGGTGAACGCCTCGGTGCTGAACACGTGCATCAAGTTGTATGAGCGTGCTGCCACCGCCCAGAAGCTGTTTGGCGGCAAATACAACTGGGAACAGATGGCGAAGGCCATTGAAGCCCTGCGCGAGGAGTACGGCCACACGTTGCCGGCGAGTACGTTGCGTTTCCGTCAGAAGGTGAACGAGTACAAGCGAAGCGGCTACGTCTGTCTGATCAGCGGCAAGTTCGGCAACCAGTGCGCAAGGAAGGTGGACCACAAGACCGAGCGTCTGATACTCGGTCTGGCGGTGCTTCCGAATAAGCCTTTCAATACGAACATTGCTGAGATGTATAATATGTTCGTTTGCGGAGAGCTGGATGTCTATGACCCGAAGACCGGTGAACTGATGAATCCCGATGACTTTGTGGACAAGAAGACCGGAGAGCCGAAGGAACTGAGCGAGAGCACCATTGCGAACTACCTGAACAAGCCAGCCAACAAGACCTTGATAGAGCATTCGCTGATGAGCTGGACCACGTTCATGCACGAGCAGATGCCCCACGTTCACCGTCACGGCGGTGATTTCTCCCTGAGTCAGATCACGATGGACGACGTGGACCTGACGAGAAAGCTGAAGGACACCAAGCAGCGCGTCCATGCCTACTATGCCTACGATGTGGTGAGCCAGTGCGTGGTCGGTGCTTCGTATGCCCGCAAGAAAGACGAAGGTCTGGTGGTGGACTGCTTCCGCGACATGTTCCGCCTGATAGAGAAGCAAGGCTGGGGAATGCCTGCAGGTATCGAGGTGGAGAACCACTTGATGACCCAGTACAAGGACGGCTTCCTGCAAGCCGGTGTCGCTTTCCCATTCGTTCACTTCTGTGCCCCTCAGAACTCACAGGAGAAGTATGCCGAGCCCCTGAACGGTGCGAAGAAGCGCAGCGTGATCCATAAGAACCACGAGGGCATTGGCCGTTTCTACGGCAAAGGCAAGTGGCGCCAGGAGTTTAAGAAGGTGAGCGACGAGACCAACGAACTCTATGAGGACAAGGAATACTTCAGTTGGGACCAGTTGGTGGCAGAAGACCGACGTGACAGTTATGAGTGGAACCACCAGCTGCATCCCAACCAGAAGAAGTTCCCCGGCATGACTCGGTGGGACGTTCTGTGTGAGCGCATCAACCCGACCCTGCAGCCTCTTGACAAGCTGACGCTGGCGCGGTATATCGGTGAGCGTGTGGAGACCAGTATCAGAAGGAACTCGACGGTGAGGGTGTGCTACGAGGACTGGTGGCTGAGTGACACAAGTGTGCTGGAGAAACTCAGGCCGAATGACTACCAGGTGACCGCCTATTACTTGAGCCCCTCCCCATCCCTCCCCGAAGGAGAGGGTGCCTTACCTGAGGAGATATACCTGTTCCAGGGTGACAAGTATATTGACACCTGCGAGCGTGTGCAGACCTACAACCGTGTGATGGCCGAGCAGACCGAGGAGGACACCGTGAACTATATCGAGCAGCGGAAGAAGATAGCTAAGTTCGGGAAATGGGTGAAGGAGCACGCTATCGAGGAGGTGGGTGTGATGAAGAGTGCTGCGACACCGTCGCAGCATACGGAACCTGAGGAACTGGAGGTAGTTGCGATGGCATCTCAAGAGACGGGACAAGTGTCTGATGGGTTTAATGAGGTTCATGGGCATTTTGACCCGATAGGAGATATTTAGAAGCTATAGAGGATATAGAGGATATAGAGGATATAGAAGATATCATTAAAATGCCGTTAGAATATGATTAAAGATTGGCAAAGACAGCGGATTGTGGAGGCGATAGCCGCCAACCGCCAGAATTATCCCAGCGACGCCAAGCACGCTGCTGCGCTGGGCATTTCCGCAAGCGTGTATAACATGTTGAAGAAGGGTCAGACAGAGAAGGCCCTGAGTGATGCCAACTGGGTGAACATTGCCCGGAGGTTGGACGTGAACCTGCGCGACTCTATCGAGTGGAAGGGCGCAAGGACCGCGACCTTCGACTATATCACCACACAGTTGGAGGCTTGCCAGGAGCGCAGCCTGAGCGTGATATTGTGCGACCTTCCAAACATTGGCAAGACGTACACGGCGCGGTGGTACGTGAAGGAACACCGGAACGCGGCTTACATCGACTGCAGCCAGGTGAAGACGAAGCGTGCGCTGGTGCGGAAGATCGCCAAGGAGTTCGGTGTGGGTGCGACAGGCAAGTATCAGGACACCTACGAAGACTTGGTTTATTACCTCCGCTCGATGGAGCGTCCGCTGGTGGTCTTAGATGAAGCCGGAGACCTGCAGTATGAGGCCTTCCTGGAACTGAAAGCCCTGTGGAACGCCACTGAGATGTGCTGCGGGTGGTATATGATGGGTGCCGACGGACTGAGGGCTAAGATCGACAGGATGGTGGAGAACCAGAAGGTGGGGTATGCCGAGATTTTCTCCCGCTATGGCGGCAAGTACAGCCGTGTCACCCCCGACCATGAAGACGACCGCAAGGCGTTCCTGCTGGAGCAGGCTCGTGTCGTTGCGAAGGTGAATGCACCTGAGGGCACCGATATCGGTCAGATTGTGCGACGGAGCGGTGGCGGTTTGAGACGAGTCTATACGGAGATTAGCAAGCTGAAAGAAGGCTGCGTTCGGCAAAGTTCAAGCGAGCTTGACTCTGCACTCACTGGCACTTCTTTTGAGAAAATCAAGAAAGGAGCATGATGATACTTGAACTTCCGCTAAAGAAAGAGTGGTACGATATGACTGAAAGCGAGGAAAAGCCAGAAGAGTATCGTGAAATAACACCCTATTGGATAAGTCGGCTGACATGGAATGAAATAGGACCAGATCCCAATATGATTGATCCACAACGCACGTTCAAACCTTACACCCATGTACGTTTCCGCTATGGTTATACCAAGCGTACGATGCTTAGAAAGATTGTGAGCATGAGAGTAGGCTTTGGAAACCCTCAATGGGGAGCACCTACAGACAGAAAAGTTTTTATTATAGAACATAAAAAAGAGATATGAAACGAGCCTACAGTCCGAAAGAAATAGCCAAGAAGACCTACAAGACGCTGCCGTGGGGTGGCAGGTGGGAAGAATCCTTCGGTTTGCCGGAGGAGAACTCCACCTGGTTCATCAGCGGCGCGTCTGCCAGCGGCAAGAGTTCTTTCGTGATGCAACTGGCCTACGAACTGACCCACTACGGGCAGGTGCTCTACCTGAGTTACGAGGAAGGCTTGAACCAGAGTTTCCAGGAGCGTATGCTGCGTTTTGAGCTTGACAAGAAACAGGGCTGGTTCCGTGTGGTGACCAGTGACACCGTGGAAGACCTGACAGAGCGCCTGAAGAAGCGGCACAGTGCGAAGTTCATCATCGTGGACTCGTTCCAGGACGCAGGCTGGGAATGGCCTGAGACGAAAGCCCTGCTTGAGACGTTCCCGAAGAAGAGTTTCATCTTTGTAAGCCAGGAAGCCAAGGGTCAGCCGTTGGGGAAACCCGCCGTCAGGCTTCGCTACCGTGCCGGTGTGAAGGTAAGGGTTGTGGGGTTCAGAGCCTTCTGCCAAGGGCGTTTCAACCCCGATGCCGGCAACAGTTTCGTCGTGTGGGAAGAAGGCGTATTAAGAACGAGCAATCATGTGTAAGGCTATGGACAAGTATCAGATATTAGTGAAAGGCGACAATGTCGGTATGGTGATAGACGACTGGCTGTACAGTGGTGAGTGCGACCTGACGTTACGTATGGCGAAGACGAAAGGCTGCCGTGTGATAGAGACCACCGACCCATTGTATGCTGCCAGGATGGTCAAGTACCTTGGGGCTGCCGAGAAAGTGAACATCAAACCTATTTAAAATAAAGATTATGACTAAGAAGAAGATTTACATCAGCGGTGCGATATCGCACCATGACATGGAAGAGCGGAAGGCCGCGTTCCGTGCTACTGCCGAGTTTTGTGAGCTCTGCGGTTTCGAGAGTGTGAATCCTTTTGACAACGTGCTTCACCGCCGTGGTGTTGGCGACAGTGCCGACTGGCGTTTGCACATGAAAGAGGATTTGAAGATGCTGCTGGACTGCGATGCCATCTGTATGATGGACGGCTGGGAGGAGTCAAAGGGTGCGAAGCTTGAGCATGACATTGCGAGCACGTGCGGCCTGACTGTGTATTATGAAACTTCCATCAGGACGATGCGCTTATGAAAGAGATTAATTATCACCGTTTTTACGCATTACTTGGCCAGTTGTACACTGCCGACCGTGATGAGACGAAGGCGATGCTTGTGTCGAGTTTCACCGACGGTAGGACGACCCATCTGAGGGAAATGACGCGTAAGGAGTACGATGCCATGTGCGCCTCTCTGGAAGAGCGTACAGGCTGGAAAGAGCAGCTGAAGAAGAAGCGCAGCCTTTGTCTGAAGCTGATGCAGCAGGCCGGTATCGACACGACCGACTGGCAGCGCATCAACGACTTCTGCAGGAACCCTAAGATTGCCGGCAAGGAGTTCGCCCAGTTGGGCGTGAAAGACCTCGACGCGCTGCAGGTGAAGTTGAGAGCGATACTGGGCAAGGGAGGGTTGAAGAGAGCCGTGGCAAAGCCGCTGCCTACGGAAAAAGACAAGGCCTATATCGCGGTGCCATTGGTGGGTATGGGTGAGGCTTGATAGAGGCTATAGGGGATATAGAAGCAATAGTATTTAACCATCAAAAAAGAAAAGACAATGGGAAGACAGAAAAAGACCATTATCAGCGGTGTGAGCCGAGAGGCCGCCGATGAAGCATTCGCAACCTATGCGAAGAGTGACGCGCAGATTCAGAAGATCAATGCAGAGATAGAGCTGCAGTGCGCGAAGATTAGAGAGAAGTATGCCGACAAGCTGTCTGTTCTGGGCTTAGAGAGAGACCAGGCTTTCGACGTGCTGCAGAGTTTCGCCACCGAGAACCAGGCAGAGTTGTTCACCAAGAAGAAGAGCCTGGAGATGGCACACGGCACCATCGGTTTCCGGACCGGCACACCGAAGTTGAAGACCCTGAAGGGCTTCACCTGGGCGAGTGCGCTACAGTTGGCTAAGAAGTTCCTGCCCATGACCTACATCCGTCAGACGGAGGAGATTGCTAAGGACAAACTGCTGGCTGACCGTGACCTGAAAGAAGTTGCAGTATATGACACCCCGACGGGCGATCCCCGTGAGGTCACTATGCGCGAGGCTATGGCAGCCTGTGGTATTCAGGTGACTCAGGACGAGACCTTCTATGTGGAACCCAAGAAGGAGGAGACGAGCGTATGATCAAGGAAGTCGTGAAGCCCGAGAAAATTGCCTTGTGCCGTGAATGCCACGGCACGGGTGTTGTCACAGTAGGCAAGCTCCTCAGGAAGCAGAAGGCGTGTCCTCAGTGTGAGGGCAGTGGTCGGGTGTTGGTGAGTTGCGAGATGAAACTTGACATCAGGCCTTATAAAGAAAGTAAGTAACCCGAAATGTCTAATCAAGCATCATGGGACCCAAGAAGCGAAAAGGAAAGAGTTATGCGAAACGAGTAGCCGACATCAATCAGATATACGACACCTACGTGAGGACCGGCCTCCCGAACAGGGAGATATGGAAGCGTTACGTATATCCTCGATACGGCATTTGTGAGCGCACCTTTTACAATCTGCTGAAGGCATCATCCAATCCTCGTTTTGAGGAGCGTTCGGTGCTTTCGGCAGAAGGTTTTTTGTTCCCTGAGTTGTTAATCCCTGAGGATGCAGGACGAGACCCCTATTATTTCAAGAAGAAAGAATGAGAAAAGAGATTTACGAGATGCTCTGTGACCGTCTGAAGGAAGTAGGCGGCGGAGCGATTAAGCACATTGATTTGTGGAACCACAATGTGGAGTTCATTGAGCAGGAGGAGCAGTGGGATCGTCCTGCCGTGTTTGTTGAGTTCCAGCCTATCCGTTGGCGTCAGGTGAAGACCGGTTCCTCTATTAGTTACACCTCCCGTTGCCGTCTCTCCCTTCATGTGGTTACGGACTGGCATGGCAGCAGTTCTGCCGACAGTGATTTCCGTGAAAAGAGTCTGTCTTACTTAAACCTTCTTGATGATATTCACGCGTCGTTGCGTGGTCTGAGTGGTCAGTCGTTCAATGGTTTGGACCTTGTAGAGTCTTTGACGAACCACAACCACGACGAGTTGCTTGAGAGCATAGAGATATATGAATGTGTCTTGGACAAGCATTTTCCCCGTTAGCCTATGCGACAGGAGTTGTATATCAACGGTGAGGTTGTGAGTGGTTTCAACAGCGGTACGGTGTGGATGAGCAAGAAGAAGGGTCAGTACACGTTGTGGATGATTTACGGTTTGCTACGTGGCAGGATCAACGAGATCAACAAGAGCCTCTCCCGCTGCCCCCTCCCCGTAGTGAGGGGAGTTGTAATAAAGTTTGAGTGCCGCCATCCGTGAGGACAGCGGCACTCTGATTTATAAACATCAGAAAACTATGATTTATTTGCAGAAGTTTCGATGGTAAGGTCGATGTACTCGGTGATGTTTTCCTCGATGATGTTGCGTACGGTCTGCTCGACCTCCGGTGACGTGCCGAGGAACTGTCGTCGTGGTATTCGGATGGTTGTCCCGGCTTTCTTGAGAGCCATGAACTTCCAGAACTCAGCTTCTGTAGAGAGTTGTATGGTTCGTTTGTCGTTTCTTCGTGTGCCGTCTTTCTTTCTTCCGAAGGATCCTGTAGCCTCATAGTATTTATGCCAGAAGAACTTCTTCATCTTGGTGGTGACGATGATCTCTCCTCCCTCGTTGTGTATGGCCGCGTAGGGGAGGTCGGAATAGAAGGTGATGGCGTTGTCGGTTGTCCGGCTGTGGATTGATCGTCGCAGCTGTCCTGTATCGACGAGTATATGTCCTCCTGGCCGTGTTGGACTTTTTCGCCGCTGCCATGCCTCGGAGAAGAACGCCTGTCTTTCGAAGTTCTGGTCGAACTCGTCGGTGAGGTCAACGCGTATGTCGTTGAGTATGTTTTTTATTATTTTCTGAATATTTTCGGGCATATTGTTTGGAGGTTACGGATTTTTTTGTATCTTTGCAGTGTCCTTAGTGACTACCCGCTGAGTATGCGTGGGGGTTGGAACTTTATCGGGCCGCCCCATTAAGCTGTCTTCGGACAGCTTTTTTATTGTTCTACCATTTTTCTGAATAGTTTATAGTAGTTACGGCTTGTTATAAAGTCTCTATCCACCGACACCATTTTCTTTCCAACTGCAACCAGCACTTCCAGTGCCTCGTTGTTAGCCTCGAAGTATTGTTTGATTTCAGTGCCCATTCGGTTGGTCGGATATGTCGTGGCCAGATTGAGGAACACCCTGTTTGTCTGTCCTATTGATTCCTCCAGACGAGTACCGATTGAACCAGTACCTGAGATGGTTTTCAGGTCGTACATTTTATAGACCGCTTTACGCACAAAGATATAGTCTGCGCTTCTGACCCCCTTGGGATTTGGCAGGATATAGACCTTATATCCGTGCCTAACTGCTTTTTCCGCTCCTGCCAATAGCTTGTCATAGTCTGCGCTCTCCTTACCGATAGCCGACATAATGTTTTTCTCAATGCTATTGAATATGTTCAACTCAGTAATTGCACGTAGTTGACGTATATAATCAGCCCCCGACAGATTTGGAAGATTAGCAAACATACTTGCGACGTCCGCATTTCTGATTACACGGCATGCGGCACATAGTTCGTTTTCGGGTACGAAAGCTAATGTTGCTTTCCCTTTTGCTAAATCGCAGTCACGGCAGCGGCGGATGGTGTAGGGGTTGTAGTCTGGGACGGTCTTCTGCTCTTTGCCGGCGTTGAAGTGGAAGATACCCTTTGTGTCATTGCCGGTGGCCTGCTCTCCGAGGGACATTGCCTCGTCATGGGGTGTCTCTGGGTACTTGGACTTGCGTACCTGTACGACGGTGCAGCGGCAGTTCCAGCCGTTGGGTGGGTAGTATGATTCCCAGAAGGGGTCGGTGATGGGGAGTGTGACGCGGTCGAGCGCTGCATGTTCCGGTCGCACCTTGTCATCATTGGCCGTTCTGTACTGGAGGTTGTAACGGTCACCATCCTCTGCGAACTTCTCCCACTTGGCAGCCATGGATGCGGAAGCCTGTACGAAGTTGTACTCGGCGCGGAGGTAGTTCTGGTTGTAGGTTTGGTCAATCTTCTGAACGTCGTTTAAAAACTGTTCGAATGGCTTTCTGTTGCCGTTAGAATCGAGGAGTGAGGGGAAGGCCTCATTGAGTTCGTGGAAGGTCTTGATGCCTGAGAAGATGTAGTCGGAGCGTTGCAGACGTTGGCGCATGACGTCGGACATAGGTACCTGCTGGAAGCCGGAGTCGAGAACTTCGGCATGTGCGCTGATGAAGTCCTGTGCGGGCTGTTCTGCGAGGATGTCGATGCGCAGGCTTGAACCTTTCTCCTTGAAGAGTGCCTTCATCATGCCTTTGAAGAGTGATGAGAGCCGCTTGCGAATTTCCTCCGACTTGCCGAAAGAACCCTGCATAGGCATGTTGCCTAATATCTGGGCATATCGCTGGTGCAGCCCCAGGTATTCGTCTTTTCCAAGACGGAACATCGGCTTCGGCTTAGCAATTGGAACCTGTTCCATTGCATTCGCCTTGCACGATGATTCACTGGGGCTCAGTCGAAAAAAGGTCGGTTGTTGTTTTGTTGCTTGGTGGATGGGGTTGATGGGTCAGATGGGTTTAATGGGCTGGGAAGTTGTCGTCGTTCCCCTACTGGCATGTTGTACTTCTCCTGGAAGTAGGCAGGGTTGACCTCATAGTTGTTGAGCACCATTTCCTCGTATGCCTTCTGCTGCTCTGGTGTATAGTCGGTGGAGTAGTCCCAGTCGAAATGTATGCCTTGGAGCGGGAATCCGTGGCGTATCATGTGCGGCAGGAGTTGGTTGTTGACCATGTCTCGGATGTTGTCGCAGTCTGCCTCGATGAGGTTCTGGAAGACTTCAAGGTGCGTTTCAGACTGTGAGAGGCTTGAGCCATCCTCGATGGTCATGGTCTGTCCGATGATGAGTTTAGAGAGTTCGGAGTTAGCTCTGTCGATGCGTCTGTCATAGACATTGAAAGCATCTCCCTTGGAAGACTCTACGAATTCGAGTTCCGTTCCCTGGTCTGCGAGCATATATCCTGCTGTTCCCGACCTCTCGAGCATGTCTTCGAGTTTTCGTCTCTCCTTGTCGTCACGCGTAGTAGTTCGTGCTATGCGCATGGGCATCCCGAATATCTCGGCAAAGGTGTCCCAGAAGGCGAGTGCGTTTTTCTTGGGAATGGTCTGTGTAGCCGCTTTGAGGTAGAGTCCGAGGCTGTCTGGCTGTCCCACCTCGATGAGCCAGTCGGCGAACGGTGTCTCGTGGTAGTCGATGCCCGAGTGCCAGTCTTGCGAGAGGTCGGTGATGACGCGGTGATATTCCGGAATGACATGCTTACGCGGAATGAGTTTCACGCCGTCATAGGTCTGCCGTCCGTTTATGTCGGTAGTGATGTTGCCCAGTTCGATGAGCGAGTGTCCCCAGTAGTTCGCGTTGAGTGCGAGCTTCATGAGCTGTTTGAACCACGATGTGTTGAAGAAGTTAATGGCCTCCTCGTCCTCCTCTCCGTGTTCGTTGACTAGTTTGAAAGACCTTGCCATGACGAATCCCTCTCGCTGCTGTATGCATCCGGAGAGGTGTAGGTCGATCTCTACGTCTCGGTATATGTCGTATAGGCGCTGGCGGTTCGGGCTATCCACGTTTATTGCCAACTGCCAGGCATTTCTCCAGTCCCCGATATCCTTTCGTGTGAGGGAGTCGGTGGTGCGTTGGAGCTGCATGACCGTCTTCTTGAATCGCTGCAACTCCTTTCGTGCGAGTCGTAGCGTGCCGAAAGGCGTGTTGACGGTGAATTTGTTGTTTTTATTCTTTTTCATATTATAGATGTTCTAGATGTTCTGGGTATTCTAGATATTCTAGATATTCTAGATGTTCTAGATATTCTAGATATTCTGGGGGTTTGGGGGGTTCTGGGTGTTTTTTTTACCAATTATGTCGGAGCGGCGGTTGTGAGCCCCATGAGAAAGGTAGCGCTGCGGGGTTTCCTTCCTCGTCGGTGGCGAGTGGCAGGTCGGGAATGATTTTTCCTGCTTGCACCCCCTCCAGCCACATGATGGCGCGCTCGTAACGTTCTTTTCGTATCTCCATGCCCATTTTCTGCGGTGTGGAGGCTGCCATGTGGTATAGTGCGATGTCGCAAGTGTACATGACGATGAGGTGGTTGCGCTCTGTTCCCGTTGCCGAGAAAATGGCGTTGGTGTCGTATTTTGGTCTGAGGTAGCCGCTGATTTCCTCGACGGCTTCCGTCTCGGCATTGGCGCGGTTCTGCTGGCTGACCTGTGAGACAACCTTCAGCGCCTGTTCGCCGATGACGACTTTGTAGTCTTGATCTGTTACAAACATAGTATCAATAGTTATTATAGTTTCTATAGTGTTATGTATAGAGCCTTTGCTTCAAGGTCGGCAATGGTTGTACCTTTGCGGAACACCCCACCGGCTATGAACTTTTTAAGTTCCTGCTTTGAGAGGACCTCTAGTTTATGGTTAATGACTAGCACCATGTATTTGCGGTGCGTGATATGGTGAAAGCGGTCTGCTTTCTTGACGGCCCGCTTGAATCGGAAGCCGAAGATGAGTTCTTTGATGATTTTTTTCATTACCATAGGTTTTTAGAGGTTTGACGTTTGCCGAAGCGTGGCGGATAGACTTGCTGTCGAGTGCTCTTCTGTAGGATGTAGATGGCACCCTCGTCGGCATCAGGTGCGTCGTCGTTTCCAGACATACCCTTCTCGAACGCCAGCAGCTGGTCGAGCCCCGCTTGCATATCCGGGTCTTCCTTCTGTGCCAGATCGTAGAACACGAAGCCACGCTCCCAGAGCGGGCTTATGGCCTCGATGCGCTGGAACTTGTCCGGTTTTTTGCGCGTGTCGCCCGTGATGGGGAGTTGGTAGCCACGCAGATTGCCCTCCTCCGTGAAGTCGTCGAGTATCATATCCTGCATGAATGATGCCTCCATCGCAAAGCGTATGGCAATGCCTGCTTCCTGGCTCCACTCGTAGAGGTCGTAACACCAGCGCACCAGTTCTGCTACCGATGCCTTGCGCACGAAAGCGCGGAGGTGCCAGAGTTCCGTCTTGCGCTTAGCCCATAGTTTGGCCGCCTTGGTGTCGTTGGACTTTTTTGACTTCCATGACGGGTCGATGTATAGTACGAACTCCGAGAAGTCCTTCCACGCCGGACGCTTCGCCCATCGGATCCACTCCTGGCGGAAGACAGTGCCCTCCACGATGGGGTTGTGCATCATCTCCTTGTTCCAAGCGCGGTAGCCCACGAACTCCATGTACTCGCGAGCCTCCTCCTTGGTCCACTTCTCCTTCCAAACGGGGTTGCCCTCGCTGTCAACGGCATAAACCGTCGAGACGTGCACTCCTGGTGTGGCGCAGATGTTCGCCAGGACAGAAGTCTTGGAGATGAGGTTGCCGACCATGAGGAAGCGGCCACGTCCTACATCCAGAGCACCGAAAAGTGCCTCTTTCACCCAGTCGGTGAGTTCGCGGACACGCCGCTCGTTACGGCAGAGTTCGTCGTCGTCGAGGTCGTCGATGACAATGTAGTCAGGACGCGACTCACGCTTACGGAGACCACGCGGCGACTGCCCACGACCACAAGCCAGGAAATAGACCCCATCCTTAGTGGTGAACTCGCCTTCCGTCCAGTTGCCCATCGACATCTGTTTTCCGAAGTCGGCAATGATGCGCTTGTTATACTGGAGCTCCGCCTGAATGTCACCCAGCAGTCGGTCGGCGGAGTCCTCAGACTTTCCGACAATCACCATAAAGTTAATCAGACTTACAGTCTGCTTGAACACGGGCTGCGCCTCAGCAAAGTCAGAACTCGTTCTGCTTTGCGTTCGACTTGCACCGTGTTTGTATCCGCCGTTGGGTTGGAACATCAACCAGAGCGGCATGAAGATGTCGAAGTGGGTCGATTTGGCGTGACCGCGTGGCCACTTGAAGACCGCCTTCAGGTTCGGCGTGTTCTTGACGAGTTTGGCTGCCGCGTTGTGGAACGGTGCATTGTGGATGGTACGTATGGCTTCGCCCGTCACCTTGTCTCGGAGTGTGAGGAAATGCGGAAAGTAATACTCACAGAAAGCGGCATAGTCTTTCTGGAGGCGGCGTATGCGCTGCTCCTTCTGGGTGGCATTCTCTCGGACGAGACTTTTCGTGTCGGTCAGGTTCTGTATCTGCCGGCAATGCTCTCGCCACTCTTCCTGTACTTTCTTAAATTCTGAAATCGTCGCCATAGAACTGAATAGATGCTATAGAACTGAATAGATGCTATAGTGAAGACGGTGAGGACATCTTTTCCATGAGGAACTTGTTCTGGTACTTGTTGATTGCCTTGATGAGTTCCGGTGTGATCTCCGGGTCGTAGCACGCCTGGTCCTGAATCCAGCGGTTGAACGCCATGAACACCTCTATGGCGTCGATGACGTTTGCCTTTTTGTCGAGTTTCTCGATGGTAGACGAGAGTTTGGACAGTTTGTCTGCGAGTGCCCCGATAGCCTCGGGTTCACCTGAAGCGTTGACCTGTGCTATGAGGTTGTCGATTGCGAGGAGCAGTTTGTTGACGAGTTCCGGTCGTGAGATGTTCTTGGCGGCTCGTGCCTCCTTCCACGCCCCCTCTGCGCACCATTTGGACAGTGTCTGTCTTGACGTTTCCACCTGTGCTGCGATCTCCTGTATCTCCATTCCAGAGAGGTAGAGCGATCGTGCGAGTGTTTTTTTTGTTTCAGTTTTTTTCATGTTTTTGCTATTTTAGTTGCGATGTACATCGCAACATACGTGACTATATTTTTTGCAAAGTTGGCTATTTTCAGCGATAAATAGAAAAATGTGCGCAGTGGTTTCACAGAAGAGCGCAAGGGTTTCACAATTTTTTTGCTGGTTGGTATAAAATGCGCAATTTTGCGAAGTATAGCGGCGATGGTATCGCGCATACATAACGATAGCAGTTAACGACAAAGACAATTATTTTTATGAGCAAGACAAAAAGAGTAAGAATCAGCAACGAGCGCCTGAACAGCTACGGCACGAGGGTGCTGACGAGCGGCATGGACGTGGAGCAGTACAACCGTAACCCCGTGCTCTTGTATATGCACGAGCGCGGGCGGGTAATAGGCTATGTGAAAGACCTGAAGGTAGAAGGAGACGAGGTGACCGGCGAACTGATGTTTGACGAAGCCACGGAACTGAGCCAGCGTTGCAAGAAGCAGTGGGAGTTCGGGAGTCTGAAGATGGTGAGCGTGGGCCTTGACATCCTGGAGCTGAGCGAAGACCCGAAGCACCTGGTGCAGGGCCAGACCTGCCCGACCATCAGCAAGAGCAAGCTGTTCGAGGTGTCGCTTGTTGACATTGGTGCGAATGACGATGCCATCGTGCTGCAGAAGGACGGCAAGCGGATAGAGTTAGGCAAAGACGCGGCGAGAGTGTTGCCGCTGCTGCATAGTAACAACAACAAAAATCAAAAAACAAAAGAAATGGATCAAGAGAAGTTAGCCCTTCAGTTGGGCTTGCCTAAAGATGCCGACGAAGCCACCATCGAGGCTGCGCTGGCCAAGCTTCAGGCAGACGGTGCGGAGGCAGAGACCCTTCGCCAGGAACGCGACACTTTGCGTGCCGCCCGTATTGAAACCCTTGTGAACGCTGCCATTGCCGAGAAGAAGATCGGTGAGGACAAGAAGCAGCAGTTCCTGGACCTCGGCAAGAAGATCGGAGCCGAGGAGTTGCAGAAGACCTTCGACGCCATGTCGGCTCAGGTGAAGCTGAGTAACCTTGTAAGTGGCGGTGCAGCGACAGCGTCGCAGCAAAGTGGACAGTGGAAGAAGCTGAGTGACGTTCCGAGCGACGAGTTGTCGAAGCTTCGTGAGGAGAACCCTGCGGAGTACAAGAAGCTTTACAAGGCCGAGTACGGTATTGAATGCCAAATATAAAATTTGGCGATTACCGGCTTCGCCTCAGCATAAGAGCAAGCTCTTCTGCGTTCGGCTTGCACGGTAATTGTGAGATTTAAGAAACCCAAAAAAGAGAAAGACAATGAAAAGTTTTATTGGAATGATTGCAGCGGTTCTTGTGAACTGCTTGATGGGCAGCACCATGGCTGCCGTGGTCGGCGTTGACCCCGCTGTGGGTGCTGTCGGCCTGAATGTTGTTGCTGCCACCATTGGCAGCGTAGTCCCTTCCGGCAGTCTCCTTGCCGGTGTGTATACCGAGATCTGGACGGGCGAGCTGGTGAAATACCTTCGCCGTGGTCTGGAGGCCACGTGGCTTGACGGCATCCCTGACAGTTCGAGTATTGTGAACAACGACGTGATTCACCTGGTGGAGGTAGGCGTTGACCCTGACGTGCTGATCAACAACACTACCTACCCAATTCCTCTGCAGGCCCTTGATGACGCCGACATCGCCATCCAGCTGGACAAGTTCCAGACGAAGGTGACCCCTGTGACCGACGACGAGCTGTATGCCATCTCGTATGACAAGATGCAGCGTGTGAAGGAGAGCCATGGCAACGCCATCAACGACTCGAAGTTTGCGAAGGCCGCCCATGCCATGTGCGCTACCCAGAATGGTGCGAAGACCCCTGTAGTGAAGACCACTGGAGCTGCCGACACCACCACTGGCCGCAAGAAGATGACGGTGAATGACGTGCTGACCTTGAAACGCAAGATGGATGCCCTTGGTGTTCCTGCTCAGGGCCGCCGTCTGGTGCTATGCTCAGACCACGTGAACGACCTGCTGGAGACCAGCCAGGTGTTCAAGGAGCAGTATAACATCAACCGCAACGATGGCACTGTAGGGCGCCTTTATGGTTTCGACATCTACGAGTTTGCGAACAACCCGCTGTACACCACTGCCGGTGTGAAGAAGGCCGTTGGTGCGACTGCCAGTGCCGGTGAGTTCCAGTGTTCGTTTGCGTTCTACACTCAGCGCGTGTTCAAGGCCACTGGTTCGACCAAGATGTACTACAGCGAGGCCGGTACCGACCCTGAGTATCAGCGCAACAAGATTAACTTCCGTCACTACTTCATCGCCATGCCCAAGAAGGCCGATGCCGGTGTCGTGATATACAGTGACTATGACAGCTCAGCCATAGTGGAAGGATAGTAATAACCCAAAAGTGAAGCAACAATGAGACTGATAGTAAAGAACGTTTTCCGCGACAAGGAAGACCATGTGACATTGTACGAGCCAGGCTCCATCCTGGATGTGAATGACGAGAAGCGTGCTGCCGACCTCGTGAAGCGCGGCCTGTGTTCCGAGTACAAAGGCGAGGCAGACGCATCCTTCACCCTTGGCAAGCCAGTAGCAAAAGCCTCTGGTAAAGACAAGGCAGCGAAGTCCTCGAAGAAGGAGACAAAGGAACCTGTCACTGGAGCTGACAAAGAGTCATCCCCAGAGGAGGCCCCTGTTTCAGTAACCAACGCGGAAGCCACCAAGGAGCCATGAGCAAGCCGTTGAAATATCTGGTAATCCACTGCACCGCCACGCGCGAAGGCCGTGAGTTGACGAGCCGAGCGCTTCGTCGATGGCACACAGACCCTGTGGAGAAGGGAGGTCGTGGCTGGCAGCAGGTAGGTTACACAGATATGATACACCTGGACGGCAAGGTGGAGCGTCTGGTGAAGAACAACGAGGACGCGCAGGTTGACCCTTGGGAGATCACGAACGGCGTGAAGGGCTACAATGCTGTGAGCCGCCACGTGGTGTATGTCGGAGGTCTGGCCGTTGACGGTCAGACTCCGAAAGACACCCGGACTGCGGCACAGAAAGCGGCATTGAAGCGCTATGTTGAGGATTTCCACAAACGTTTCCCGAAAGTGAAGATCATCGGCCACAATCAGGTTGCAGCTAAGGCGTGTCCGAGCTTCGACGTGAAGAAATGGCTGAAAGAGATAGGAATTGAGTAATAGGATTTTGATAGGACTCTATAGGATTTGATAGGAGTGGTTATGGGCTTGAGTGAACGTGGTTCTCGGTGGCGGTCTTGTCGGTGCGCTTATCTCCATCGTGACCATCCGCAGTGCCTTGAAGAAGGCTCGTGCGGATGCTGAGAAGGCGTTGGCCGAGGCCGACACGGTGAAGATCACGAACACTGAGCAAGCCACCCGTATATTGATAGAGAACATTGTTGACCCGTTAAAACAAGAGTTGAGTGAGACGAGGAAAGATCTTAACGCGACCAAACGCGAGATGGCCCGGCTTCGGAAGGCTATCGATGATGCTAACAGTTGCAGGTATAGTGCAGACTGTCCTGTTCTTGAGCGGATGCGCTTCACATCGAAAGAGCGTGACGACAACAAGCCAAGAGCAAATATCTGCGACCATCTGCACCGACAGCGTGGTTCGCCTCTCCCTGGACAGCGTAAGCGAGGTGGTGGAAGTGAGGACGGAGCTGGTGACGGTACCGATGTCTTCGGTGAGTCTGACGATATCGACGGACAGCCTCCGTAGTCTCCCTAATGGTGCGAGCTACAGTGAGCGCAGTGGTCAGGCGAGTGTGAAGGTGACAAGGCGTGCAGCTACAGCTGAAGAACCTGAGTATATCTATGTTTTTGCCTCGTGTGACAGTCTGGAGTTGCAGTGTGAGCGCTACGAGCGGCAAATACGGAACCTGCGCAGCGAGTACAGCAAGCGCGAGCGTGATATGCAGCGTTCAGATGCAGCGATGGAAAGACATCATAGTGAACAGGAAGAGAAGCCTCCTAACGGTGTTTTAACGTCATTGAAATGGTATTTTTACGGACTATTGTCCGGTATTATATTGAGTGTTATGTTTATTGTGAATCTTAAAAGAAAGAATTGAAAAGTTATGGCAGTACCACAATCAGGCTACGTTAACGGTAGCGACCTTTTATTGAGTGTTGGCGGCAAGGCTGTAGGCCATTGCACGAGCCACACGTTGACTTTCAACAGCGAGACGAAGGACCGCAGTGTGAAGCCCGCAGCCTCTGCTGGCTACGTCTCCGGCTTATGGAAGGGCAAGGGTGTGACCGGTCTGAGCATCAGCATCAGCGCCGAAGGCCTTCGTTTCTACGGTGAGACGGAGAACGGCTATTCAGAGATTGCGTCGAAGTGGGGCACTGGTCAGAGTGTTGAGGTAAAGGCTTTCGAGCGTGAGGGAGATGCAACCCCTTACGTTGTCGGGAACTTTGTCATTGCGTCACTTGAAGAGACCAGTCCCGCTCAGGACGATGCGACGTACAGTGTGAGCCTTGAGAATGACGGTGAGCCGAGTGTTTATCCCGGCAAGGTGGTTTCAGAAGGCTAAGCGCGCAGAGATATGAGCAAGATATCTATTACCATCAACGGCGTGGCGTACCCCTGTAGGCAGACTATGGGGGCTATGCTCCGCTTCAAGGAAGAGACGGGCAAGGAGGTTACGGAGATTGACGCTGGCAGTTTTTCGGACCTATGCACATATCTATGGTGCTGTGTGAAGTCCGCCTCTAAGGCCGACGGCAAAGATTTTGATTTGTCGCTGATGGATTTTGCCGACAGCGTTACGCCCGAAGATGCTACAGAGTGGGCCGAGGCCAACAAAGAGCAATTAGGTGACGGCACTACAGAAAGTAGCGAGACACCCCGAAAAAAAAAGAAGAGGGCATAAATGACTACTTAGGCTTTGCGTTGGGTTGCATACACCTATCGTTTGACGATTTTTGCCGATGTACCCCAATGGAATTTGAGAGCATTTGCAAGGCGTACCACGACCAGCGCGAAGCCGAGTATAAAGACCAATGGGAAAGAGCGAGGGCGATAATAGTAGCGGCCTTACGGCCACACCTGAAAGGACGGCCAACCGCTAAGAAAATCTACCCGTTGCCGTGGGACAAGGAAACAACCAAAGGCCCACGAAAGAAAGCCCCGAAGCCATTAACGGCAGAGGAAAGCAAAGCGAGATTTGAAAGTTTGATAGCGAGGGTTAAGAACGCCGACAACGGCTAACGTAAGCGTCGTTATTCGTAAAGTCCGCAGCAGAGAAGAAAACGGCAAAGGCCACAGAAGCGACAAGGCCCGACAACACTAAAACGCCGTTGCATCCTACTAACGCGCTGATTATAAAAGCGGCAAAGGACACTACGAAAGTCTGAAGCGACCCCGATACGATTATGTTTCTTATACCTTTCATGCTGCAAAGATAAGAATAAAAAACGATATGAGTAAGTAACTAAGCGTTAAAAATGGCAAAGGACGTAAAATTTAACATAAAATTAGTCGTAGACGGCAAAGAAAAGATTGTCGAAGCCACGGCTGATATAAAGAAGTTCGCCCAGGAGTTCGAGAATGCCAGGACGGAGTCGACCAAACTTAGGGATGATTTATTAAAAGTTACCCAAGTTACTACGTCTTTTCAAAACGCTATGTCGGGTTTGCAGCAGCTTACCGGGCTAATGCAGACCTATACCGCCGCGAGTGCATTGCAGGAGGAGTCCGAGGCGAAGCTGGCCAACAACATGCGTAACACGATGGGGGCGAGGGAGGAGGATATCCAGAGTATCAAGGACCTTTGCTCGGCCCAGCAGCAGTTAGGCGTGATAGGTGACGAGGTTCAGCTTGCCGGTGCGCAGGAGTTAGCGACTTATCTTGAGCAGAAGTCGAGCCTAGAGAAACTCATCCCCGTGATGAACGACATGGTAGCGCAGCAGTACGGCCTGAACGCCACTCAGGAGAGCGCGACCAATATTGCCACGATGCTTGGCAAGGTGATGGAAGGCCAGGTGGGTGCGTTGTCGCGTTACGGCTACAAGTTTGACGAAGCGCAGGAGCAGGTTTTGAAGTTCGGCACCGAGGAGGAGCGTGTGGCTGTTCTTTCGGAGGTTGTTGAGAGCGCTGTAGGCGGCATGAACGAGGCATTGGCTCAGACCGATGCCGGCAAGGCCAAGCAAGCCGCCAACGACATAGGCGACATGAAAGAGAAGATAGGCGCAGTTATCGCCCCGCTTGAATCAGCCATTATTAAGGTTGGCCAATTCTCTTTAGCCATTAACGCGATTAGTACAACCGTTGGAGGCATACGCGGTATATACGTAGCCGTCGTTTCGGCTACAGGCGCATTAAAGAATCTGGCCGTAGTAACCTATGCGCAGACCGCAGCCGGAAAGGTAGCCGCCGCCGTGCAATCCCTTTGGGCAAAGCAGTTATATTATGGCCGTCAGGCACAAATAGCATGGGCGTTTAGTGCAAAGTTGGCCACCGTTCAGGCTATCGCAATGCGAGCGGCGATTATGGGCCTTATGGCCGTTACAGGTATTGGCCTTGCTTTTGTAGCGGTATCGTCTATTATTTCCCTGTTTTCAAGTAAAACGGACGATGCCACAAAATCCATGCAGGATGCCGAGGCAGAGGCGAAGCGTTTGCAGGAAAGCCAAAACGAGGAAGTACAGGCGGGCGCGCAGGCAGCGGCCACGTTGGAACTGCAAAAAGAGAAACTTAAAAACCTGATAGATGCCAAAAAGACAGGCAAAGACGTAAGCAAGGAAGAAAAGAAAATCGTAGGCGAACTTAACGACGCTTACGGCGATACGATGGGCTACTTTGATAGCGTTTCAAAGTGGTACGATGCCCTGATAGCCAATAGCGAAGATTATTGCCGCCAAATGGTTATCGAGGCTAAGACCCGTCGCCTTGCTAATCAGATTGCCGAGAAAGAGGCCGAAACGCACAGCCTTATTTACGATGATAAGGGCAATAAGAAAAAATACAGCACAAAAAACGAGACGTACACCGAAACCGAATACACAGAAGATGTAAACGGCCAAAAACTGCCGTCTGGATGGCATGAGGTGGAAATACCGGGTACGAGTGAGTTAGACAAAGTAAATAAACAAATTCGTGATAATAACGCCCAGGTTAAGGACTTGCAAAAGCAAATGCAAGATGCCGTAACCGAAGCCGCGAAACTTGATTTTAAGGTTAAGGGTAGTGTAACCCGGCCCGCTACGACTACAACGACCAAAGGCGGTAAGAATGGTAAGGAAGATAAGCAGCTTATCGAAAATGCCAAGACCTACAAGGATTTGGCAAATAACGTCGCTTACTATCAGCAAGAGTTAGAGAAATGCGATATTACCGATACCGAGCGGATAGTTACGTTAGCCAAGGCAAAGAAAGCCGCTGAAGATGCAGTAAAGGCGTTTAAGGATATGACCGACGCGGCCACGATGCCCGTTGAACTGAATACCTTAGACGATTACGATAAGAAGTTGAACGCCTTACGTAATGACCGTAAGACGGCAAGTAAAGAGCATATAGCCCAAATCGACGCGGAGATAGAGCGGATAGAAACCGCTAAACAGGCTTTGGAAGATGAAAGCGTAGCCGCCTTAAAGGATGAAGAAATACGCACCTACGACCAACTAAACAAGAAACTTGCCTACTATAACCGTTTGCTTGAAAGCGGCGACGAAAAGCAGCGCGAGTTTGCCCAAAAAGGTATTAACGCGCTGAATAAGTTGCAAGAGTCGTGGGATTTTGCTTTAGATGAAACCAAGCTGCCGTCAACGACCGACTCGCTCAAGGACATCGACGCGGCTATATCTTTCTACACGGACCGTCAGCAAAGAGAAGATGCCGACCAGATAGGGAAGACTCAGGCGATTATCGACGATTTGACTGCGAAGAAGAAGACGTTGCAGTTGGGTATCGAATTGCCCCAGATGCGAAGGGAAATCTCCGACATTGACACTCTTACCGGCAAGGAGCGCCGTCTGAAGATCAAGGGCATTGGCTTTGAGGAACTGACAAAGAAGGTAAAGGACCTGCAGCAGCTTCTCAATGACACTGACCATCCTGTGACGGAAGCGCAGCGCAAGGAGCTAGAGGGTATGATATCCATTTATGAAAAGTGGCGCAAGCAAACAGTTTTGTCTTTTGACACTGTCAGGGAAGGCTGGGACAGTATCAAGGGTATAGGCAGCAGCATCGATAGCATCAGCGAAGCCCTGGATGGCAATGTCAAAGGTTGGCAAGCCGTCACGTCCGTAATAGACGGTTTTGTCTCGCTATATGAGAGCATACAATCCATTATCGGTATCATTGACCTATTGACAAGTGCCTCTGAGGCCCACACAGTGGCCAAGACCGCCGAGGGTGTCGCCACAGGGGCGACAGCTGCAGCCACTTTGACTGCTGCCTCCGCTGATGAGGGCGCTGCTGCTGCGACTCTGCCTGTCATTGCAGCCAACAAAGTAGCCACAGCAAGTTATATGGAACTTGCAAGTGCGATGTATTTTGCTGCGCACGCCTCTATACCTTTTGCGGGCTTTGGCATTGCAGCTGGATTTGTGAGCGCTTCAACGGCAATGGTGCAGGCTATCGGCGTTATGCCGTTTGCTAAAGGTGCTGTGGTGTCTGGTCCCACGTTGGCCCTTGTCGGCGAGTACTCCGGTGCCCGGACCAACCCTGAGGTGATTGCCCCTTTGGACAAGTTGCGCAGCATGATCGAGCCTGCCGGTGGTGTTGGCGGAAGAGTCCGCTTTGAGATAGAGGGCAGGAAACTTGTTGGCGTTATTGTCAATGAGGAACGTATCAGCCGTAAGAGCGGCCGGAAATCGTTGGTTCATGGATAGCGTCTGCCTGTAAAAAAGAGTCCATGAAGTCGATGGCTGTTGTGTTGTAATGAGATTCGAATGTCATTAAAATGAGATAGAAGGTGTATATCCACGGTAGTTTTATAAATGAAAAGCACCAGCTTGTGACAGTTCGTATAGTGACCTGTCGCAGCCTTGTGAAGGAAGTAGAGATAGGCGAGTTTGGGTCTCCTTTATGCTTTACCGACGATCCTCTGGAGATTAGTAGTGAGGTGAACGACACTTTTGACGTTCTTTTGCGTCGTTCCGCCACGATTCGTCTGTACTCCCGCAACTACGAGCCGGAATTTTTCCAGGGCTCAGCTCGTGATGCTGTTGTGAACATAGAACGTGATGGGAGTTGTCTCTTTGCCGGATATTTGGAGCCTCAGACGTATTCGCAGGCTTACAACGAAGTTTATGACGAGATAGAGCTGAGCTGCATAGACGGTCTGAGTGTTCTTCAGTATTCGAAGTACCTTGGCGTCGGCATGAACGGTGTGAGTTACCGTAGTGTGAAGTCATCGGCATGTGATGTTACCTTCCAGGAAGTTCTCTTTGGGATATTTGGAAGATTAGGCTCAGACCTGTCGATATCAGGAGAAGGCCTCAAGTTGTTTTACGATGGCAGCAAGTGCCTTGATTCTTCATCGAGTTACGATATATTCGGTAGGTTGAAGATCTCGGAACTGTTGTTTTTAGGCGATGATGAAGACGATGTATGGAGCGAGGAATCTGTTGTTGAAGAGCTTCTGAAGTATTTGAACCTCCATATATATCAGGACGGTTTGGTGTTTTATATATTCTCTTGGGAGAGTGTGAAGAGCAGCAATGATATAGCCTGGCA
>Ga0310695_10005203_pt1 | contig 22968 bp, 24 predicted proteins | sample RumenRJG_04DNA_FD_203882 | JGI IMG/M metagenome (GOLD analysis project Ga0310695, IMG submission 203882) | Bovine rumen microbial communities from Lethbridge, Alberta, Canada - RJG_04 (v2) (version 2) | ecosystem: Host-associated > Mammals > Digestive system > Stomach > Rumen | place: Canada...
ACGTATTGCACGTATGATCTAACGCTTATTGTTCTCATAACTCCATTTCGCGATCTCAGCGATCAGCTCCAGTGGCAGGTCCCTGTTATTAGGCAGCTGCACGGTACCTTTACTGGTCTTGTACTCTTTCAGCTTATCTGCAAACGCAACAATAGCTTCAGAGCCGGGATACAGTCCTATGTGCTTCTTGGCCGGCGCAAAATGCATGATGTTCCTGCCCTTCCAGAAAGTCGGCATGCCCCAGGAGAGACGCTCCTCTGCATCCGGAATGGCTGAACTTATGGTTTTATAAACTTCAAGCAGGCGCGGCTGTATCGCTGCATCCTGCTCGTCAATGTATTTCTGTATGATCGTCTTGTCTGTCATATCTCATACCCCTCAAGCCCTTCCGTGAGATCGAGTCTTTTCATGACCTCGACCGTATTGATCGCATCGTTCAGAGCATCGTGGCTCCTCTGCGGCTTGATCTCGAATTTCCACATCGCATAGCTCAGGGCAAAACTCCTGTCCTCTTGCGTGATCTGGTCATCGAATACGATCTGCGCATCATAGCACTCAGGCAGTCCATCGATATCCATTTCATGTATGAGCATGTTGTCCTCAAGCATGTATATGTCTGCACCGCCCCATGTTATGAATACAAAATCATCACCGCACCATTCGAGGAACTCGCTGCACACGACTTCAAACGGCCTGCCCTGACTGATACTCTCGTCAGTCAGATCAGTCACCTCCGTCACACGCTTATTCATTTTTGTATAAAAAACAGGCTTTACGATCTCCGAATACTTATCGACTATATTGAGATCCTGCAGATCATCTATCCTGACCGCTCCGAACTGTATGATCTCTCCGCTGAGTTTCATCGGATCTCTCACCATGCGCTGCGGGGAAAGCGGCTGATTCCATTCAAGATCAAGGACTATGTAATTCATTTTCTCTCTGTTATGTGCCTCCCCCCACTTATAGAAGTAGGGGGAATTCTTGCTATGTTAAACTTTATTTTTATAGTTTCATCTCTCTTCGCTTTATTGCTTCAGCGGATCAATGATTCAGCAGCCATGCAAAACCTTTGGCTGTCCTTTTATCCGGCTCTTTGAAGTGATTGCCCTGATTCATCTCCAGCTTGCACCCGTTGCAGCCGGGATCTGCCTGCAGCAATTCAAGTTGCCTGCGGATGCAGTCTCCGACTGTCCTCATCACAGGGTTCCTAGTCTTTTCTTCTTTATCGCCGAGGCTGAGATATACTTTGTCTGCCAAAACTGAGTGTTCCTCAGCGTAGCCTATCCAGCCCGGGAACCAAACCGACGGTGATGCCGCAGCGACTCCGCTGAATATGTCTGTGCGGTACGCAGCCCACAGCGCAAAGAATCCCGCAAGTGAATAGCCGCCGATCAGGAGCCTGGCAGCCTTGCCAGTCGTATCTCTGTCAGCTGCCAGTTCAGGGATCAGTTCATCCGTGACATATCTCAAAGTCTCCTCAGCTCCGCCGGCAAATCCTTCGCTGCCGAAGACCGGCGGCGCTTCCCATGGAGACATGTCGCTGTTCCAGTCATGCACCTTGAAGGCAGCCAAAGTGAACCCGGTCCCTCCGGTAAGTCTTACGATCTCCTCTACTTCGCTGTCCAGCACTTCGATATCGTGGTCATCGACAGGCTGGATCAGCAGCGTGTCAGATGAGCCGTGATCATATATAAAGCATTCATGTCCGCCGATCGTTTTTATTTCCTTCTGCATGTGTCTTACTCCACCGCCCTGGCTTCGCAAAAAAGCGCAGGGTATCCGGCATCTGTTATAGCATCTGTTATATTGGTTAGATCCCGAGCTCTGCCATCGTGTTCTGGCCGAGTTCGAGTATCCCCCGGTCCAGAACAGCGAATATGATGTCCATGTCGTAGTCCTGGTTGGCAGCCAGCCAGTCGCTGCATGACTTAAGAGCTTCTTTCCACGCTTTGTCCTTAGGATATCCGAAGATGCCTGCCGAGATAAGCGGGAACCCGATCGAGTGGCAGCCGTTCTCTTTTGCCCTGCTGAGTGACTCCTGATAGCAGCTGTACAAGTGCTGCGGTTCATTGCGGTCTCCGCCGCTCCAGATCGGACCGACAGCGTGGATCACATATTTTGCTTTTAATGCGAATCCCGGTGTTATGACGGCTCCGCCCGTCGGACAGTAGCCGATCTTATCGCAGGCTGCCTGGAGTTCCCTCGGGCCGGCGGCACGGAATATCGCTCCGCATACGCCGCTGCCCATCGCAAGGCCGCTGTTTGCAGCGTTCACGATGCAGTCAGTGTCAAGATCAGTGATCCCGATCAGCTTTATATCTATACTACTCATTTGATTCAGCTCCTGTTTTATCTATTCTATATATGCTCTGGCACGTTCTGCGCATTTTGGCGATTTTTGGCTACTGTACTTCTACTGTTGCGATGTATTCCATGTTGGCATTTACCTGAATCGCAGGATCATTGATGCTGACTGAGTACTCGATGCCTTCGTCCTCAAGTCCCATGGTGAAGTGGCACAGTGCGATCCCTATATCGATCTCCTGCATGTCGCCGACTTCATCGCTTGTGTATCCCACATCCTTCTTTTCATAGAAGTGGTACTTCTCTCCGTCGCGGATGATCCTCCATGGCTGTTTGTTCACAGCAGAAGGAGCCCATCTGACGAGCTCGAGTGCACGTCTGATGCTTCCCGATACGTCCTGCGGCTTCAATGGTTTTGTGAGGTCGCCCTCGAAGCAAAATTCCGTTACAGGCTTTCTGACGTCTGCCTTGACGCCCTTTCTCATCAGTACCTCTTTGACAGCGCGCTTTGCTGCCGGATATCCGAGCGGGCTGATGCAAGGCATCCTTTTGCCCTCAGTCAGGCCTGAAGCCTTCTCAAAGTCTGACCTCTTCATGGTACCGCCGATCCAGACCGTGCCGATGCCGAGCGACCATGCATAGAGCACCAATTTCTCGAAGGAATAGCCAAAAGCGACATCTGAATACGGCACTTTGTCCACGATGCCGGTCACATACTCTTTTTCGCCTGACAGGACAGGGCTTGAAAGTCCGTGCTCTGCGGCATCAAGGAATCTGAATTCCACGTCTATATCGAATGGATTGCTTATGGTGGCAGCATACTCAGTGATCTTTTCCTTGTCTTCCGGTGTAAGATTCCTGCCGTCATATGTTCTGACGCTCTTACGCCCCATTACTACTTGCTGTAGTTCTGCCATGATGTTCCCCTTTCTGTATCTCTGTATCAATATACATGTCCCAATAGGATGAAGCTCAGCCCGGGAGCAGAGCACGCCATCCTCCATTATTCTGCTATTCTGCAGATACGTTCATCGTAGCCAAAGCTCTTACGCAGGCATCGTAAGCGATCGCTTTTACCTTCTCGATCGCCTGCTCTTCTTCTGTAGGCTGCGGTGTCTGCTGTCCGTCTGCTTCTGCCTGCACAAATGGTGCCGGCTTTACTTTGCCCATGACCTTTTTGATCTCTTCCACTACGGAAGCATCATCCAGCCTGCCGTCGCCGATGAACAGCATGAGAGCGTTCAGATCATTTTTCATCGCCTCGAGTTCCATGCTGTAGATGATGGAGCCTTCAAATTCCGGCAGACCTTCAAGCTCTATGATGCCCTGCTTGATCTCTTTGACCGCCTTGGCATCCTGGATGACACCCTGCACTTTCTCCTTGGCTCCGATAGCGAATGCAGCAGTCTGCGTCCTGGCACTCTGCGTGAGTTCCTTGACCTTGCTGCGCTCGTCTCCGAGTTCCTTTGCTCTGCCCATGACTTCTCCTGCAGCATTCTTCGCTGCGTCGCCGGCTTCCTCTGCCAGATTCTTAGCTCTGCTTATATACTCCTCTAACTTTCCCATCGTGTTCACCTTTCGTAGTTATTATCAATGACCTATGTCCAAAATATATCATCCGGTATGACCGCTCACAGCCATGCCTGAGCGGGACGCCAAAAATCGCCAAAAGTCGATATAATTCGCTAAAAGTCGCTATAATTCGCTATAATTCGCGCAAAACAAGTATCGTCGTCCCGAGGTTGTCGCCGGGCTGTATCCGCCTGACCTTGGGATGATACTTGTACTCGTCCTGTATCATGTTCTTGAGGCTGGTCCCGCGGTTGTATCCGTGGATCAGCTTGATCTGATAGGTGCTGTCATCAGCTTTCTTAAGTGTGCGGTCGATGACCTTGATCGCTTCATCCTGGAACAGTCCGTGCAGATCGACTTCAATGATAGGCTTGCCCATCGCTTCTATCCTCTTACAATGCTCTTGATCCTATAGAAATCCGTATCTGTGTCAGCGTCTGCGCTCTGCTTCTCAGATGACTCAGAAATCTATGTGCTAGGAAAATGCTTGCGCATGTACTCGATCGTCCGGTGCAGGGTGTTGCCGTGAAATATATCTTCGAGATGCCCGGCAAAGTCAAGCCCGTATCTCGCCTCTAGCTCGCTCAGTCTCTTCACGATGATCTCCTGCTTCTGCTTATCTGCGTCAGGATCCTGCAGATAGTCATCGAGCGTCATCTGGCGCCCTTCATCACCGGACAGATTGTATATGCCTGTCCCGATCAGCCTCACCGGCCGCTTCTCTACCTTCTCAAGCAGCTTCGATGCTTCGGTGTATATGTCCTCAGCGCTGTCTGCAGTGATGGCTTTGGATCTTGTGATGTTCTGCATGTCCGCATAGGTCAGCTTGAGCGTGACACCGTTCCCATGCAATCCGTGACGCTTTGCTCTGTTTTCTACTGAGAGAGCCAGCAGCACCAGCACGTCGTCCAGCAGCCGGTAATTATTCGTATCCTCCTGGAAAGTGACTTCCCTGCTGAGTGACTTCGCATCTTCCGGTTTATATTCGACCACCTGCCGCTCATCGATCCCGAACGCGAGGTCGGTGATCAGCTGCCCGTGCTTGCCAAAGCGCTCCAGCACCTCTTGCTTCCGTTCCTGTATATCGCGGATCGTGTAGATGCCGAGGCAGTTCAGTTTCTCAGCAGTCTTCTCACCTACAGTATACAGTGCCCTCACCTTGCGGTCGATCATGAGATCCACGAAGTCCTGCTGCGTCCTGATCTCGAAATAGCCGTCCGGTTTCTTTTCTTCGCTCGCTGTTTTGGCTGCAGTCTTGGAATAAGCGATGCCGACCGAGCATGTAAGACCGACTTCGCTGCGGGTCCTGGCTTTGATCTCCCGAGCCATCTCTCCGGCGCGCTCAAAACTTCCGGCGCTGTATGTCACATCCAGATAGGCTTCGTCCAGAGCTATGGTCTCCATCCTGACTGCATAGTCGTACCATATCCTGCGGATCTGCTCTGAAACCTGCCGGTATTTATCGAAGTTGGGATGCATATAGATGCCGTGCGGACAGCGCCTGTATGCTTCCTTGATATTCATGGCAGAATGGACCCCGTATTTTCTCGCTTCATAGCTGCAGGTCGCGACCACGCCGCGCTCGGTGGGCAGCGCGCCTATGATGAGCAGCTTTCCTGCAAGCGACGGGTCATCCCTGACCTCGACCGATGCGTAGAAAGCATCCATATCCACATGAATTATGATCTGTCTCATTCTGTCACGTATCTCACTATTATCCTTGCTGTCAGGCCCCATATGCCGTGGCCTTCGTATTCCATATAGTCCGTCTGACATGTCTTGCGGTAGCTGCCGTAATGCGACAGGTATCCGAGTAGCTTCTCCGGGAGATCCTCATCAGGCGTCACGGCAAGATCAAAGTGCTGCATCTCATGCTCTGCAAGCCATGCGGCCGGCAAAAGGAAAACCTCTGCGACTTCGTCTTTCGACAGGTCCAGGGATCCGATGTCTGAGATATGGAGTCTCGCACTGACCGGGTGCACTTCCCTGCCGTCGCCCATTATGAGCGGTTCGAGCTCTGTGATGACCTCTATATCTACCGGTGTGAGTCCAAGCTCTTCGCATGTTTCCCTGACAGCCGCTTCGGCAGTCGTCTCGCCGGGTTCTACCCTGCCACCGGGGAAGCACACTTCACCCGGCTGCTTCACCTTTTCCGAGCGCACCTCAAGGAGCAAGGCTTCTCCATCTTCTGTTTTGACCCACGGGATCAGGACCGCATATCTATCAGCCATCGGTCCGGTTCTCCGCTGTTTTGTCCAGGATGTTTATCAGGAGCTTGTCCATGCAAGACCCTTCCGTATAGTCTGCGACAGCATAATAGCCGATGCGCTTTTCTTCGAGCAGCTTGAGCACCCTGGTTTTGTCATTCTTTACCGGATCATACACGCCAATGGAATATCCTCCGTAAGATCTGACGAGCTTCATGCACGGGATATCTGTCTCGCTGTCGCCGATGTACACCATATTGGAAAACGGGACACGTATCTCCTCAGGCGCAAAGAAATCATTCACTCTGTTATCGTTTATATCCAGTACGCCCTTGGAGATCCTGAACAGGAACTGTGTCTTGTTGGTATAGTTGATGACCTGCGCCGGCCATATCGCTACGCCGTCTGCGTCATAGTAAAACGAGCTTGCATAGATCTTGGTGAACTTATCAGCTATGCTTGTGCCTTCTATCATTTCCTTGAGCCCGGAAGAAATGATGTAATGCTCTACGATGATGCCCCTTTCCTCACCGTAACGGCAGATGCGGTCAAACCAGTCTTCAACGCCGTCATACAGTGCCACTTTCGCACCATAGCCGGCGAGCATCTCACGGCGAAAGATCTCCTTGCCCCGCGCGCCTTTGAGCATCAGATACATCCAGGCCAGATTCACATCCATCTCCTGGGCGCATGCGAGCTCATTGGTCTCTTTCCAGAACTCATCCTGGTTCTCATAATTGATCGCCTGAAGATAGCCCTGCGCCTGCATGTTGTCAGGCGAAAGGGTCTTGTCAAAATCGTAGCAGATCGCTACGACAGGCCTGTCTTCTTTTGTCCTTATATCGTTACAGCTCATATCAGCTCTTTCAGTTTCTCGATCTCTTCGGCTGAAAGAGTGATGCCTTTGCCCATCTTGCTGTGGTCAGGTGACCAGTCCCTTATATCGATCTTAGGGTCAGCGCCGCCCCATGAGATGAGGTTGATCTCTCTCTTCCATCCTCTGGTCTTCTCTGCCAGAACACCTATATGTTCCACTATCTCAAATTCAAAATCCTTAGCCATCTTCGAATTCCTCTTTGCTTTTCTTATACGCTCTTTATCGCCGATAAGCGCCTCCAGCAGCTTGCCGGTGACGAGTGCATCCTCGTCTGCCCTGTGCAGTTCGCCGTGCTCTATCCCGTAGAACTCACACATGAGCCCGAGGTTGTGTCCCCTCACTTCATACTGTGAGTTGTAGTCATTGACCCATCTGCCCGAAGCTTCGTCATATACTTTGTCCGGCCCCTTGACCATCTGCCTCGACAGCTCCGCTGTATCTATATACAGGCGGCCCTTATCCGGCAAAGCGCTGCCGCTGCTCTTGATGAATCTGAGGTCGAAGTCTATATTGTGCCCGACAAGCGCATCACTTCCAACGAATTCATCGAACGCCGGCAAAACTTCGGATATGTCCGGTGCTCCTGCTACCATGTCGTCGGTGATGTGGTTGATCTGCGTGACAATTTCCGGGATGTGGATGCCTGGGTTCACCATTGAATGGAATGTCTCGACCGGCACCCCATCACAGAACCTCACAGCTCCGATCTCAATGATCTTGTCACGCCAAGGATACAGGCCGGTCGTCTCTGTATCGAAGACGACGAAAGAGCTGCAGTTCTCCGCTTCTCTTATACTTGCTGTGTTTACTAACTTATCCATTTTATGTTTCTGCCTTACTATTGGATCAAAATTCTTGATATGCGGTCGGCTCGCGCCACATGGGCTCCCATGTTGGCCAGCTTCAGATAAAAATCTTCCTCTTGTCAGGGTCGGCCGCCTGTCTGTAGAGCACAAACTTCCTGCCTATCGCCTGCACGAAATCCGCTCCGAGCTCTGCTGCGATCTCGTTGGCTGTCTCTTTAGGGTCGAGTATAGCTCCGTCCTGTATCTGAACCTTGACCAGTTCATGCGCCGCAAGATAATCCTCGATCGCGTCCATTACAGCCGGCGTCACCTCTTCCTTGCCGATCATGACAGTCGGTCTGATATCCTGTGCTATCCTTTTGAGCTCGCTTCTCTGTTTGCCTGTAATCATATATTCCCTCCCGGAATCCTTCTTCCTGTAACTATTCTTCCTGCCGCACTTCTGCGGCTCTTTCTATAATAATAAGTTTATGATTGGGTCAGCCATTTTTCCTCACTGAAACTTCTTTTTCATGTATTCGATCCTCAGCGCTTCCATCCTATAGAAAGAGTTCCTATCCTGCGAGCTGCATGAGGCTCAGTGCGATGAGCAGCTGCCCCGCATAGTACAGAGAGATATTGACGTTGCGCAGGCTTTGCTTGAACTCCTTACCGAATGTATTCAGGATCAGCACGATATCGCTGACAAGGAAGAGCACTGCTCCGGCAGCGAACATCCTGTTGAACCCGGATGGATCAGCTATCAGGTTGCCGATCGCGACACAGTTCAGGATAACGATAGCACCGATGTACACGACACCGAATATTTTGAAAGCTTTCTCGGCAGTGATCTGCTTGAATATCCATACCATCAGCAGCGCTGTAAGGATGGCGCCGACCACAAAGCACATCAGCCAGTTGCCCGACAGAGGCAACATGGCTGCAAGATACATAATGTGTCCACTCAGGAAAATGAGTATGCCGATGAGGAATACCAGCTTGCCCTTCTCCTTGAACACGTACCTGAGATTGAGCATCACATCAGCGATGCACCCAAGGATCAGACCTATGACTATCATTTGAGCAAGGTGTGTGCCCGGGCTCAGCATCATGCCGAGTATGACAAAGCATAGTGACGCCAGTCCCTTCAGTACCACAGCAGCAACGTATTTCTCCTGACTCTCGGTCCGCAGGAAAACTCCCGCCAAAACTGCACACAGCAGTATCAAAACGTATATCATCTCATACCCTCTCAAGATGCTCCATTACTCTCGTCAGATTGATATAGCAGGCCACTTTGATTTTGGTAATCGCATTATCTTTTTTAAGACATAAAGTAATCATCTATGTCCTGTTTTGTGTGAAGTATGTCTTCTGCTCCGAGTGAGCTTGCAAGATCAATGGATCCACGGAATGCTGACTGAAAGTCTTTTGCATCGAAAGCTTTTTTCACCAGTGCATCGAATTCATCCAGCTCTTCTTTCAGGGCATCGATATATGCATTTACCTGTTCAGTCAATCTTTGATCCAGTTCCGCCTGATACTCCAGACACTCATTGATCACAGTCAGTTCTCTTTCATAAAGTCTGTATCTGAATTTCTGGAATACCAGGGCCCCAATGGCCTCGGCCAGTTCTCGCCTTTCCTGAGGTATGAACGAACAGCTCATCCTGTCTGTCAATACAAGGAATACTGCCTCCAGGCTGAGCCACATATTTTCTTCAATATACTTGGCTTCAGGCATAGTTCCTGCCCCAAGGTCCTCAGCATATCCATCCATAAGAGCGACGATCTCTTCCAGCCTGCTTGTCGCAGTAGTTGAAGCGTTTGCTCTCATCGGCTCGATGGCAAATGCTATAGATTTTCTGTATAGATCAAAGACATACCTTGTGTAGTCCTGTGGGTCTATTTCTGCTGCTTTCTCATACACTATGCCGAGGACATTGTTCCAATCATCCTTGCTCAGCTCGGCAACCGAACAACCCTGCCTCAGTTTTGACCATAGGCCTATCAGGAACATCGTTGCCGCCCTTATGCTGACATCCGATATATCCTGTTCAATTATCTTTTCCGCTGCAGGGAGAAGTTTCTCAACTATATCGAGTGCTCTGGCAAAATTCTGATTCTGCTCACGCATCACCGCAACTATGGAGTTGCTGTTAAGATTGTCGACCGTATTTCTGCAAAACTTCAGTATATCCCGCAGATAGGCCTGAACATCATTATCCATAACCGGCTCCTTATACAGTCTTGCTGAACAGCGCCGACAGCGCCTTGGTATTGTTGACCATAGCTCCAAGTCTCTTCTTATCTGCATCATCAAGAGACATATAATCAGCACCGAACATCCTCATGTTATCTGCGAATTGCTTCATCAGCTCATCTCTCAGAGTGATCGTCTCTGCAGTGATCGTATGTATGGTCTCTGTGATCTCCTTGAGTGATGCTGTGTTTTTCTTGACTGATTTGATTTCCTTGTTTTTCTCTTTGTTGTTGAGTATTTTCTTACGGGAGAAAAGGGCTATCGAGGCAAGCAGACTCACTCCCGCTATACCTATTCCCAGCGGACCGGCAAGTGCAAGCAGCGCATTACCGGCAGCCATTCCTCCGCCCCCTGCGGTCAGTGCTCCACCGCCAAGCCATGCAATAGCCGCATTGGTCGCAGCCGCACCTGAAAGAGTCGATATAGCAGTCCCTGTAGAAGCAGTGCCGAATGTAGTTGCGATCCACATTGCTGCAGTTGGAGCTGCACTCATGACAGCCGCACCTGCTGCTATCCCTGCACCGGCTCCTCCGGCGGCTTTACGCGCATTCTTAAGTTCATCTGCTGCAAATGCTTCTGCCCCTTTGAAGACAAGCTTGTTCTTGTTGATCTCCTCAAAATCGCTGTCGAACGACTTCGGGCTGTTAGCAATACTGCCAACCAGTTCAGAAACATTGTCTATGACATCGACTGCACGAGTCCTCTGGATATACAGGTTAAGTCCCTCATCATTCATTCTGGCATATTCTTCATTGTATGCATTGATCGCATTCTCAAGCTGTATGTCGAGTTCTTTGAGCTTGAATTCAATCTCGTCTTTCTTGTCTTCGACTGATTCTTTGATATCTGCAGCTTTCCCCTTGATCGCATCAACATCGATACTGTCGAGTCCCTTTTTTGCTATGCCCTTTGCATCTCCTGCAATTTTCCTGACATCCAGCTGTAAATCTGCATTATCTACAGCACTTTTCACAGCAGAGAATAGATCCTTGCGAGTTTTTCTTGCTGCCTTTGCCGCTTCATAGCCAGAAGCAAAAGGTTCTTTTGCCCCTTCATGTTTATCAAAAGAGCTGAAATCAGGCACCATTACATCTTTGTCCACGCTTACTCTTACTGAGCCGTCAGGATACTCTTCTTCGATGTGCATTTCCGCTCCTTCAGGTATAATCTTATCGACGGCCTCATCCAGAACATCAAACATGCTAATGGAAGCCTGCCCGCTTTCATCTGCCACCTTTGATGGATACTTCTTCTCGAAAGAGTACAGGATCTCCATCTGCCTGCCGTCCAGAAAGTCGATCGCATCATATACGATGTCTTCCGGTACACCATAGTATGCCTCTGCAACGGAACCTGCCATTGCTGCTATGGTATCGCTGTCTCCTCCGACAGAGATCGCAAGTCTTATAGCATCTTCAAAGTCTGTAGATTCAAAGAATGCTTCGAGTGCAACCGGAACAGATCCCTGACAGCTTACATCGAACTTATATGTCGCTCTTATATCATCTATCGAGAAGTCCAGATCATAGTAGTTCTCCTCTATATACTTTTTCAGGTCTTCTTTGCCTGTGCCGGTTTTTGCCAGATAGACCGCTACTGCAATCGCCTCAGCACCCTTCATCCCTTCCGGATGATCATGGCTGACTTTCGTCACCATGGATGAGAGTTCTTTCGCCTCTTCTATGCTGCCGGCTGCAAAGCCGCAAGGGCTGACTCTCATAGCAGAGCCGTTTCCATAACTGTTATATGGCTTCGGGTCATCGGACATTATCCAGGAAATAAAGCTCCGGCCGTATCCCGCGTTTCTATAGATCCTGCCGAGTTTCTGCATCCAGAAAACTGCATTTTCAGACAGGGATCCGATGTCATCACCGCTCTCAAGTATTGCCTTGGCTACTGCAAGCGACATAATACTGTCATCGGTAGGATGGCACCGTTTATCGAACAGCCTGAAGTCTTTTGATTTATGATTATGCCTTTCAAATCTTGAACCTACGATATCTCCTATAATTGCTCCTATCATTGTCCCTCCCTCCATAAAGGAATGCTGCCTTTGCAGAACCGTTCCGCTTCACTTCATTACGGAAAGGTATTCCTTAGGTACTTCTTTTGTGAGCCACACTCCGTTCACTGATCGAAAGAATCTGTATCCATCGGCATACATCGCTGATGCGTCTACGGTGTAGATGACCGGCTTTCCATGCCTCTGCCCTACCTTTCTTGCGGTCTCAGCATCTGCCGAAAGATGTACATACAGCCTGGATTTTGGGATAAGGCCTTGAGCGTCTATCGACCCCTTATACTTGATGCCGGTCCCATGAAAAAGCTCATCCGGAGGCACTACTTCCTGAAGTTCAACATCTACAGGGATCGAATGGCCCTGATTGGCTCTGATCAGAGTTTTGTCCTCGTTGAATGAGTACCGCTGTTTCTCATCCTCTGCAACGATACGCTCAAGAGCGGCCATGTCCAGATGGTGTGTCTTATTTACGCCTTTTATCAGATCATCTACAACAGCCCAGCCATGCTCATCAAGCGTTATCCCGATGACTTCCGGCTTATGCCTGAGTATAAGGCTTATATATTTACTTGTACTTCTGTCACTCATAGGATATCACCGCGATTTAGAGCAAAATAGCGCCTTCGCCATACCTGACAGGCACATCATTCAGCCTGATTTGCAAGCGCTGTCTGGTATTCTTCACTTCCTCGAGCATAGCCTGCTTGTCTCTCGATAGCCACCCCTGCATCCTGACCACATTGGATGGATGGAGTCCGAAATACAGACAGTTTTCTACATCCAGCTCCTGCAGGAACAGCTCCTCTTCATCGATATGCTCGCCGAATGTCGGTTCAGGAAACCTTCCTGTCTGCATATCATCGTAAAGCGGACAGCCCGGATCAGCGTGGATTGTGCCTGTGAATATAAGGTATGGGCTGGTCTTGTTTATGAGCTCTGCAGTAGCTATAGCATTCTCTCTGGTCTTGCCTGCTCCGGCACCGCCGAATATGACATTAGCTCCGTAGTCCATGCCGGCGGCCCTGAGCCTGCCTAGCTCGTATAAAGCTTCCTTGCTGTCATAGCCCTTGTTCATCAGAACCAGTGCCTCATCCAGACCACTCTCTACACCAATATTCAGTTCGTTGATGCCGAGGTTCCTCAGGCGGACCAGTTCCTCGTCTGTTTTGCTCCTGATGTTATTGATGGACGCATACATAGCGATCGTCTCTACCGCAGGAAGAAACTCATGTACGGCCTCTGCGATCTCTGCAAGTCTGTCCGCACTAAGAGCGAAAGGATCCCCGTTCTCAAGAAACACCCTTCTGGCACCCGGCACATAGGCTCTTGCCTCAGCCAGGTCTGTCCTTATCTGCTCCATAGACTCCACCGAAAAAGGCGTATCTCTGTACATAGTGCAAAATGAGCACTTATTGTGTGAACAGCCCACAGTCACCTGCAGCAGGAGAGAATTTGCCTCGAACGGAGGCCTGAATGTAGTTCCGGTGTATTTCATGTGTTATCTTCTGATTCGTCCTCCGAAACTCGCAGCACTTTGAAAAGTGTGCGGATAAAACTGCTTATCTCTATTATTTCTTCTGTTTATTCTTATTGTCTTTGGTAAAGGATTTAGCAAGTGCTGCCAGCACCTTACCTATCGATTCCAGCTCTACTTTCCCATTACTGTCAATAGATAATTTTTTCAATGCATCTACAATGCCCGGCAAGTAATCCTCAAACAGCTTCGTTATTTCTGCATCCCAGTCTACCGTTGTTAGCTCGATCTCTTTGTTGTAGACTTTCTGGAACAAAACATTACTGACTTCACCCGCACCGAGTGTTATTGCACCTGCTACTGCAGCATTTAATACCGCTGCTGCCACATTTATACCAGGGATCGCTTTGATTGCATTTAACAGATTCCTGCCGACCATAGTTGTAGCACCGACTTTGAGAATCGTATTAATGATCTCATTCGATGCGTCATCCTGTATGCCATATAATTTTGCAATGCCGGTCAGCATGCTTGTCTGGATAGGAACAAGTATAGTTGCGTCCGGAATAGGTAATGGGATAGCACCTACAACTGTTGCACCGGTTGCAGCACTGGCAATCAAAGTATTTGCCATAGAATTCTTTATTTTGAGATCAATTTCTTTAATGGCTGTCTTGCTTATTGCCCTTGCCTCAGGCACTAATTCTACAGTCCTATTTATTAATACATCCAGTCCCATTGGAGGAACAGTGACTGTATTATCTATTTTGTATTCCTTTGCTACTACAGGAATGATATCTTTTACATTCAACGGTCTCCTGTGATTTGTATTGTATTTATCGATTGCTGCCTTAGCCATGTTGATATTCTCAGCGATTTCCACCTGTGAATATGACTTCGTAAATACAACTATGATCGGGACATCTTTCCAGCTGCCGGTTACGCTTTTTATATATCCCAGGACTTCCTGATCGATCCTCTTAGTCGTACCATCGATGCAGAACCAGATCATATGGATGAGCTTTTCAACATTGCTGGTTCTAACACCTTCCATACTGAATTTTGCTATATCCCTCTTTATACGGTTTTGTTTGAAAATACCGTACTCAAATCCAACGGTATCGATCATACGGAAAGGCAGTACCTGATTTTGATAAATCGCTATTTCTTTCGTTACAGCTTCCCCTATACCAGTCGGAGCCTTATTTGCTTCTAAAATTGCATTGATAAGCGTGGATTTGCCGCACCCTGACGTACCAAGAATCAGCACATTGATCTTGTCGTCATCCATTGCTATTATTTGCTCATATTTTGGAGTCAATTTTTTCGCTATTTTAAAGATAGCCATTTCGCACCTCCATCATGCTTTATCAATGAACTTACCCATATATTCTCTGAGTCCCGGATCGCAGACATATACGAATGTGCCGCGGATACCACGGGTCATGAGAGTTATGTAAATGTTAGAAAGGTATTCCTTCAAAGCTTCCGGATCATTGGCTACTCCAGACTTGCCCTGTTGATCAAAGTAGTGAGTTTTATCTGCATAAATAGTTTTCGCTACAGGATCATATTTAATATCCTCACCTATGATCACACCGAGGTAATTGAGGTCGTAACCCTGAACTGTATGAATACACCCGACCTCATTTACTGCATTAGGCTTGGTGATCCAGTTATCGTATGTTGAATTCCATCTAAACTTATTGTTTCCAATAATAATATCGTATGTCTTTTTGTCTTTCTTTGTTGCCCATTTCCAGGCATAACCGGCAGCCATACGGCACAGATCGTACTCCTTGTTCAGCTTTTTTATATCATCATGCATCCTGCCGACATCATCGTAGAGTTTGAATTCATAGTTTTCGATCTTATGATATTTGTCAGCAGTTCCACTCATGATTTTTTTGAGATAATCAATGTACCCATTGCCCCCGAGACACCGCCACTGTGTAGAAAGCGCCTGATTAATAACTGTTCCAGGATAACGTTTCTCAGTGATCTCTCTGAAATCCTCCGCATCTATGTCACATGGTCTTATGGTCTGAAGGTCATCTCGGAATATGATCTGGTTGCGGCTGCATTTATATATCCAATCAAGTTCGGTGCCGGTCATTTTATCCAATCCGAGATCTGCATTGCATTGGTCGAATCTCGTATATGAGGTAAGATGCCCCTTGTTCCTGCACTTCAGACGGTGAGCTTCATCTACGATCAGGAGATCATACTTTTCACCTGTCTCCATGTAGTTCTTAACTACATCTGTAGTATCGAGAACCATACTCGGATCAAGTGATTTGATCCCTTTGAAGACATCTTTTAGAGATGTTCTCAATGACTTCTGAGGGAATACGATGCCTATTTTATTAATACCGCCGATACGCTCCGCTGCATAGATAACTTCCGGGTCCTCATCCAGATAATCATCCGGTTCAGGTTCACTAGCCCCCTTGCTGTTAATATCTGCAAACAGCTTTATCAGGTATATTGCCAGGATCGTCTTCCCGGTTCCGGCTCCTCCCGTTACGATTATTCGGGTACCGTTTTCATCATGTCTGTACTCTTCAAGAGCCTGCAGAATCTCCATTTCTGTCTGGAACTGCTCAGAGCCAAGAGATTTGTATGGAGAGTATTTATATAGTTCAGAGTTTTCTATATCCTCAATAGTCTTTTTTACTACTCCAAGTTTTCTGAGTTTGTTCCATATGACCCTGAACTTATCCTCATATGCGCTTTTTTCGTAGTAGTCATGGTCCTGTATTCCATTGTTACCATTCAGCAGAGCATACTTGCCGTCTGCCGCCATATGCTTGATAAGATATGACTCAAGATCCAGAACGACTGACTTATTGAAATCTTTATCAGTTATGATGCGAATCTCTGTAAGATTCTGTTTTAATGGATTACCCAGATGTTGTTCAGTTCTTCTGGCTGCATTTACAGTTTCTCCAACATATGCCTCTTTTTCATTATTAAGCACATAAACAACAGGCCAGTTCTCACCGACCATCGTTTCATAGTGCCTCAGAGATCTGATCTCTACAAGAGCATTATTATTGAATTCAAACCTGTCAATTGTTGACATTTAGTTACCCGTTCCAGTCGGATACCACAATTCATTGTATCCATTTTCCTGCGCATAATTATATATACTCAACAGACTTTCACGTCGATAGTTACGCATTTCATCTGTTGCCCGGATGTCGATTGAACTCTTTTTTCTTGCAACGTCATCACCATAGTAATGCAGTCTTATAGTTCGATTCCTGATAATGAGATTATTCAAAAACGGCTTAGGCGCCAGCTTGTCTTTCTTTTTATTATTGCAGGAAGGACAAGACAGAACCATGTTCCATAGCTTATCATCCTTTATGAATGCCCATGGGATAAAATGATCTACCTGAATACCATCAATACGAAGTTTCCTGCCACAATAGAAGCATTCTTTGCTCTCGAATTCTTCAAATAACAGCTGCCTGTAAATATCGAGATTGCTGCGTTTTGCGCTTTCATCAAGTTTGGTTAACAGTTTGAGAGTGCTCTCTGATGTATTCACCTTTTCCAGGTATTTTGCCCATTCATAATAATTCAACTTTTCGATTGCTATCTTTCTCTTGCAGACATACTCATATACCTGCGGATTAAATCTTATCCACTCACCTCTTTTAGAAAATGAATAAAAGATCTGACCGGTATCTCCATACAAAGCCCCCACTACGTTATGCTTGCACTTGTTCTTGACCTGATTAGACAGCTTGACTTTTTGCGAATCCTTCAGGTTTTCGAAAGGAACTCCCTCTGCAATATGTTCTTTTACTACAAAACTCCTCAACACTGTTTCAACTGCTGAGGTCTTCTCTCCCGGCATCTGTTCTACCTTGTATTTAGTTACCAGATTCCAGTAAATCTCTGCAAACTTGCTGAAAAGTTGGTCGAATGTCAGCACAAGTTCTTCATTAACATTGTAGAGATTATCTAAAATTGCTTTCAAGAAGCCATACTTGTAGCTTGTAGAATTCCTGGATCTGGACGTGAATACGATTGAAAGATTTTGCCAGATTTCATCACTATTTAATTGTCTCGGATCATATTGACCCTCTTTCAGATCGTGGCCAGCAACCATTTTTCACATTTTAAGTATTCCAGCATCTTTTAGCTTATCTACAACTTCAACATCAGCTGGTAGCCAGTCTACTGAGTCTATTTCATCTATCTTTAGCCACTTAGCTGCCTCATGCTCGTTAAGAACTATATTATTAGATTCAAGTGAGCAAATGTAACAGTGCATTGTTAAGTGAAACTTTGGATAATCATATTCGACTACATGAAGCAACTTCCCAACTACAATAGCAGCATTAAGTTCTTCCTTTATTTCTCTCATAAGAGCTGCTTCATTGGTCTCCCCAGATTCTACCTTTCCTCCAGGGAATTCCCAACCGTCTTTGAAATCTCCATATCCTCTCTGAGTAGCAAATATCCTGTTATTATGAATAATAACTGCAGCTACAACATTTATAGTTTTCATATTTTTACCCATTTACTATATATTCGTATATATCTTCTCTAACTGGTTCATCCAGGATCCATCCTATTTTCACAGCGCTTTTGTTAGTATTAGGCATTGTAAAAGACTCTGTTTCACCCGTTGGATGCATTCGTCCAAGGTAATAAAATTCTTTTGATATCTTGTCGTCCTTATTTTTGCGGACAAAGAGTTCAACATTTATTCCCAATTCTTCTGACTTCAAGAATGTTTGAACTTCTTTAGAGCTAGGCTTTCTTCCTGATTTTGAAATAGCTTTCAGTCTATCATTGCTATCGAAATGGTCCTCATATTTTATACTATCGGATATATCTGCTGCTTTCTCATAGTTAATAAACACCGGGAATGTCTTGGTTTTACTATCGTACTTATATCCTCCAATATTCTGTGAAACAACCTCATGCTCCCACCTTAGCAGTCTGCAGGCATCTTCATAAGTGTATTTTCTATACAGCACTAAATCTGTATCTTTATACCTACTTGCATAGTATTTTTCATATCTATTGATACCAAAGTCTACTAGCTCGCAAAGCATATTATAAAAGTCATCATTAAAAAGCATTTTTGACAGTCGTTTTGATGTAATGTAATTCCCGTCTCTAGAATTATCTTTCTCAATGAATACACAATCCTTATAAGTGATTTTTGCTGATCCTGTAGCAAACTCATTTGTCATTACGTTAATAACATTCTCCTGTGCCAATTCATCGAGAGTAATATTATAACGATTAGTGAGATCGGCTTTCATCCCTTCGATTAGCCCAGCCTTTTGTAACCCTCTCGAATACATAAGTATTCGTTTTAATAACAGCAGTTCATGCACACGTTTGCCAGGAGCAAACTTTTTTGAGACCAATTTTATTATTATCTGTTCTTCATCTGAAAGTCTAATGGAATAATCATCCTCGTATTTCTCGAGAAATTTGTAATATGATCCAAGGTTGCTATTATCAATTATCCTAAAAACATCCATCTCTCCATAATCATCAAAGTCTGAGAGTTTTGGAATGCGCCCAAGTTTATCCTTTAAATTCTGATAATTTTCTCTTAAAAGCTTTATTTCACTAAAGTTAGCAGAATCAATAGACTCAAAGATCCTTTTTCTACTGATCTCGTCAAAATGAACTGTGCTTGCGCCAGGTATAATTCTATTTCCTTCCACAAGATATCTTCTTACATTATCTTTGTTATAACTTCTATCACCTGACAATGCTATTGGAATCATATAGTTATTCTTATAATTACCAATAAAATCAAGTACAACTACATATTCTTTACCTTCTGATTTTCTCAATCCTCGGCCAAGCTGTTGGACAAATACGATGGGTGATTGTGTAGGCCTAAGCATGATAACTTGGTTTACTTCAACAATGTCGGTCCCTTCAGAAAACACATCTACTGTAATAATATATTCAAGATAATCTTCTCCATATGCAATAGTGCCATCTTCATTTAACCTAACATCTTTAGTAAGTAGTTCTATAGCCTTCTCACGCTCTGCCTCACTATCAGCCCCACTAAGTGCTTTTGTTTTTCTCCCTTTTTTATTGAGTTTTTTCTCCAGCTCTTTTGCTTCATCAACTCTGCTACAGAATATTAACCCTTTAACTCTATCACCTGAATATCCGTAGTAATCTGCATTCTCTAAAATATATTTTACCCGTTCATCACTCGTAAGATATCTGAAATGTTCTAACTTTTCAGCTTTTGTTGTTCCTTCATCGCTGATTGTATTCAAATCTGTTATGCCGAAATAATGGAAAGGACACAGGAGGTCTTCTTCCATAGCCTGTTGAAGGCGAATCTCATACGCGATATTATGGTCAAATATTTCATATATATTTCTGCCCTCTATATTATCATCCCTCTTATCAGGGGTCGCTGTCATGCCAAGTGTAAATTTCGGATGGAAGTAATCCATTACTTTCTTAAAACTTTTTGCACTGGCATGATGAGCCTCATCAAATATACATGCATCAAAGTAATCTATAGGAAATCTCTTTAAGTTCTCATCTTTACTTAAAGTCTGAACAGTTGCAAACACAAGATCAGCTTTATAATCTTCATCTTTACCTGCTATTCCTGTGACAAGTCCAGTAGTTCTGGTTTTACCAAAAACTCTTTCATAAGATTTTTTTGCTTGCTTAGCTATTTGGTTCCTATGTACAAGAAACAAAATCTTCTTGCAATCAACCTCCCTCATTGCAAAAGCAGATGCATATGTTTTACCTGTACCAGTCGCTGAAATAAGTAGTGCTTTTTCAGCTCCCCCCGCCAGTATTGTCTGAAAATTTGCAATAAATGCTCTTTGCATTGAATTCGGTTGTAATCTATAAGCTTCTAAATCAAGTGGTTCAAGCTCAGCAGCTAACTTCCGCTGCTTACGCACTATGCTATACTTCAGCTTATAATCTTCTATAAATTGTTCATATTCTTTTGAGTGATTGTCATTCCACAGAAAATCAAATTCCTGACAAATTTTCTTGGCAAATTCTCCTCTATCAGTGGAAACTATCTTTGTATTCCACTCTTGATTTACTGTTAGGGCGCTTTGAGTCATATTAGAGCTACCAATTATTATTCTGTAAACACCCTCTTTTTCAAAAATGTATCCTTTTGTGTGAAATCCCGGAGCCCCTTCAGCAAGATACATTTTAAGCTCGATATTCTTCAAAGTTGCTAGCTTGTCTAAAGCTCTTGGCTCACTAAAACATAGATAATCTGTTGTTAGAATACGTCCACGAACGCCCCGTTCCTCCAGTTCCTTCAGGGTTTGTAAAAGAGATACAATTCCACTTTCTGTGATAAAAGCAACACTAATAGAGAACTCATCACAAGAAGTGAGCTCTCTTTCGATAGCGCTTAGTACTTTCTGACCCTTTAGATAGTTGTTAGTCAGAAGCTCTGGTTTATAAGCCAGATTCGAATAATTATAGTCTTCTATGAAAGCACTACTTAAACCATCCTTTATGTTTTGTATAGTCGTATTATCCATTTTTATTTATATCTAGATATAATAGTTTCATTTTTATAATCATCTTTATTATACAAGAGTTATAAAACTACATAAACTATCAATTTGCTTGTTGGCGCATAGTCCTTTTATAAATTCACAGCTAGCAATTAACAAATTATCCGTCAGTGCTCGAAGTTTTTACTTTACCAGGAATATATATTGAATATGCCTTATATCTGAAGTTAAAAATGCGGGAGCCCGAGCGGAGGTTATCTGTGAGTGCCGGGCTCCCGCATTGATATGGATCCTTATTCTACTTCAAAGACATAGTCTTCCATATCGATATCGAAGTTATCACTGTATGCTCCAATCTGGATCTTGACTGGTTTCTCAGGATCAAGGCCTTTGAAGCGGATTATACCTTCCTTAGTGGCTCCGTCGAGGACTTCACCAATGTCACCGTCATAACCAGCTTCATAGTTATCCTCATGATCGAACTGCTTACCGTCCTGGATGGCTTTGGCATCATATGTGTAGATTGATGCCTGATATCCAGATTCGTTCTTGACAGTCAGATATACTCTGGCTTCGCCTTTTGCGTATTCGATCCTGTCAAGTGTTACGCTGACACCATGCTGCTCCTTGGTTTCGCCAATCTCCTTGGTGCTCTCTGCAGGTGCATAGATATCATCGTATCCGCCGGTCTCAATCGACTCAGCCTCGATCTTCATCGCAGTCACTTCGCCTCCTAGCATGTTTTCACCGGTGAATGTGCCTGTGATCTTACCATCAACTTTGATGTAGTCATCTTCTTTGATGCCGGAAGCAATTTCTTTATCTGTATATACGATGAACTGCTGATCTGTAGCCTCTGGGTCATACCATGCCTGCATTGCCACAATATCGCCGTCTTTGTCGATACTGAACACTTTGCCAACGATGTTAATATACTTGCCCTTGTATGCGTCACCATCACTCAGTGCAGCATCAATTTCTGAATCCTCAAGATATACCTTTTCCGCTGGTTCAGATGAACCGCAGCCTATTAGCAGGAAAGCTGCTGTCAATAATGCCAGTATAATAGTAATGTGTTTTTTCAAAGCCTGTGTATTCACCATTGTCTATTCCTCCCACGCTGATAATGCGTCTTCCATATTCGCAAAAGCTGTCACGAGTCCACCGGTAAGTCCATCTATGAGATCCCCGCCAGTCTCGATTTCATCTACCATCCACTTGTCATCTTTCATGGAAAGTGATAGTGTCGCCGTTTTCTCAAACTTCTTTTCAGTAAGATCTGCAAGCTTGCCAGACAGGATCGTTGTAGCTACAGAGTCCAGTTCTTCCTCAGATGCGTCGCTGAATGCAAGAATCAGGGCCTGGGACATGTAGTCGCTAAAAAATGCTGTAGATGCATCGCCAATATTATAAGTTGTGAACTTCACATCTACTGTTGCTTTGTCCCCGTCGATCTGCTCATTACTGAGTTCATAATCAAAGTCCAGCATTTTAGGAATCATCTGTTCCTCGTACACTTTGTTAAGTCCTGAGTCCTCATTGGTATCCCCGGATTCATCAGATTCAGCAGCCGCCTCAAGCAGATCCAAATCGCCAGCTTCATATACTGTCGCAAGAGCTTCCTTATCCTGTGTCTTGATAGATGTCAAGAATGCATCTGCTGTCTCTGTCGGTGTCGGTATCTTAGGACCACAGGCATTCAGAGCCGCAAGCATTGTAATGATGAAAGTAATAACCAATAGCTTTTTCTTCATAAAGCTCCCCTTTCCGGCTTATGCCTTTGAATAATAGTGTGTTTTCCGGTATATACAGTCTAGCTGATTGAGTGTCCCAAAAAGAGGACTCGCATTGCACAAGAAAAGCCGAAAGTTGAAAATTTAAACGCTATTTTTTCTAAACATTTACTCTTGCAAACTAGCAATTAGTTTTGCAAAAGCTATAATTTTCTC
>Ga0310695_10005204_pt1 | contig 22959 bp, 27 predicted proteins | sample RumenRJG_04DNA_FD_203882 | JGI IMG/M metagenome (GOLD analysis project Ga0310695, IMG submission 203882) | Bovine rumen microbial communities from Lethbridge, Alberta, Canada - RJG_04 (v2) (version 2) | ecosystem: Host-associated > Mammals > Digestive system > Stomach > Rumen | place: Canada...
AACTTCTGGTATAGGCAGATGTCCTGAGCCGATTCGAATGTTGCATGTAATGCCTGAAGAGATGACATGTCAAACAAATGGAAGAAAACCTCTTCCAGCTCTTCAACAGTACAGTCAAATTCCTCAGAAAGAGGAACTATGACATCTCTTTGCACTGCATAACTTTTAACGATTCTTCTTTGCATCAATTCTAATTTAGCGTCGTCATCCATTTCCATCACATCATACATAATGGCCTTTTCAATAATACATATACAATAATTGCAATAATTAAACCGACGGCAGTTTCCTTTCTGCCGTATCCAGGCCTTTCACCCATTACAAAACCTGCAAGGAGAAAACCGATTGCTGATAAAATAACATTTCCTGAACAAAATCCTAAAACCCAACCTGCAATTGAAACAATAGCAAATGGAACATTGAACTTGGTTACGGCAACAAATGGTTCCCCATGTTGCTTATAGCTGTAAAGCAGACCAAGAATGGATCCGGCAGCAAATGCAATTAAATAAATCATATAGTCTAACATAATATCTCCTACATAGGTTTATAAAGTAATATAAATGAACAAATTATTGCCAAAAATGTTATTACAAAACATATTTTCTCTATACTTTCTATCTTATGTGCAAAATTGCCCTTTGAAAGCAATACAAAGGCCGCAAGGACAATTCCAATTATAACTATCGGAGCGATGAGATATGAATGAAGCGCAGTAGTCAACAATCCCACAACGATTATTCCAATAGCCACCAATGCTGTGAAATAAACAATCACATCCTCGCTGTTCATGCTACCACTCCTGTAAATATCATCAATGCAGTTCCTGCAAAGCATATTGCTCCTATGGTAATTTGAGTCATTACTGAATGATTCGGACTTAACAATGGGGTTGTCGCATTAATGAATCCTGTGACGAATGAAATCACAATCATTCCAATCAGATATCCCACGGCATTCAGAGGACCGAAGAATATTGTCAGGAACACCCAAAGCAGCACATACCATGCAATAGCCTCTGAAAACAGCATGAATCCCCTCAGGAATCCGAAGTGTTCAGTTTCAAATCCGGAAATCAAAACCTTATCCTTTGTTATAGCAAACGGAGAGTATGGAGATTTAGTAAGTATTAACATAAAGAACATCAAGGCTGCAAGCGGAATTGAATATATCAGCGGACCATGCACTGACTGGTATGTAATGATTTCCCCAATATTCATTGTGCCGGTCACCATGTAAACGAACACTATTGCCGCAAACAATGGAAGCTCGGTTGCCGCTGAAAGCACTGCCCTCACACAACTCAGCTTACCGTATGGAGAACCGGAACTTGAACCGGAGTTATGCTCAACAATCTTGTAAACAGCATAAACGCCAAACAATATCAATAGGGAATCCTTGGCTACAGGGCCTACAATTACCCCAACAACCCAAATCAATGCCAGGATAAATACGATTCCAATATAAAATACTTTTGACACCGTTTTTGGAAATGCAGTTTCCTTAAAGAAGAATTTCAAAGAGTGTATAAGCTGCTGGACAATAGGCGGCCCCGGACGTTTCTGTACACGTGCCATCACTTTTCTGTGCAAACCTAAAAGCAGGCTTCCTGCCAGGAATGCAATAATAACTTGAATCAATATTTCTGCCATCAAATTCATAATACCACTTTAATACCCAGTGAATGGCTCCTTCACTCTTTCTTCTACATCTTCAGGTTTTGGCTTGGCCATAGTCAATAATCCAAGAGATAAAATCCATGTTGGAATACCAAATATGGCTACAGCATAGACTATCCATGCCTCAAAGTTGATAACCAGACATGCAAGAATAGCCAATGTTGATAAAACCAATAATATGATACATGTAATTTTTTGATTTACCATACTCCCACTACCACAATACCAATAATAATATTTCAACAGCTCTTACAATAATAAACAATGAACTTAAGTGAATAATAACAATATATGGAGATCCTGCGGTTCTGAACATTTCCGCTTTACTTGCAAAGAAAGGCGCTACTCCGCTTTCGCCCAAAATACCCAGCAACATCAGCACTGCTCCTAATACCACCATCGGACTTGCAGGCATTTGGGACAGTACTGCAAGTGACAATGTGCCTGTCGCTGCAAGTATAATGGCTGCCCCACCAAACAAAGGCAAACTGCACATCATGGCAATCAGACCATAATTGAATGCGGAATCCAATACGCTGGTCTGTTTTACAGCAGATACGATACCTATATTCAGGATACCCACCAAAGCCATGAACAGTGTGAAGTTGAACAGATCGCCTGTAATCATAGCTCCAGCAGAGGCAATACCACATATCACTGCTAAAAATCTTCTTTGCTTAAGCTCTTTTTGACCTACCTTAACTTCAGTATTATTCAGATAATGCATAGTAGCTTCGACTTGAGTTTCAGGTTTGCTTAAACCGATCAATACTGTAAATCCAAGTAAAACCGCAAACAGGAACAAGCTGAATGGAGTCAGGTACAATACAATGTCTCCAAGCTGGATTGTTCCAAGCAAATTTCCTCCAAGTGTAACGAAATCCATTTTCTCACCTACTCGTTATCGATATCCTCTCTCATAAGCAGACCGATCAAGCCTACTTTGGAAGCTACTTTTAATAATAATCCACATGCAGCTAAGAATAAACTTAATAACCAATATTGAGGGGCTACGAAGAACAACAGGAATCCTATTATCCATAAACACCATGCAATACCGGAAACACCGGCAATGCCATCCAACATCAATACCGGAAGTCCTCTTGCTTTTTTAGATAATGCATACAATACAATTCCTCCACCAGCTACTGCTCCTCCAGTAAAACCAGTGAGGAATATTCCATAACCAATCAGGACCAATGCAATGAAATTAGGTGCAGTGGTCATGATTTCCATGTCCAGAGAGAATGCCTGTGGGAAAATTGAAGAAGACTTGGCCAAATTGGCTCTTGGGTCCTGTTCAATTTTACGCATTTCCCTTGTAATCAGAATTTCAGAAATTGCCAAGGTTTCAGCCAGCTCAACTACCAGACCAGGCAAAATCAATGCTTCAGCCAAGTCGGTTCCAACCGCAGAAACGACAAATATCATGGCAAGGCCGACAATATCTGTCAGTATGAGAATATGCAATTCCCTTCTGTTTATTGCAATTGCCATGGTTCCTATAAAACCAACTATCAAACCAGCGTAGATTGCCGGCAGATACATGCTAATGAACGCCTGAGGAACAAACATCAGTTATCCCTCCTCAGCTGTTTAGCTCTTGCCTTAGCGTCATTTGCCTTGACATGACTGGCCACCCTGTTTGAATCATCAATAGCCTTTTTCACATCTTTTTTGATTTCATCTTCATCATTTTTCCTGTTCATGGTATAATTGATGGACAACCATGAAGCGATGATGAATGACATCATAAGGATACTGGATTCAAGTATGGTATCGAAACCCCTTGTATAGTACAGTATTTCATCTATAAGTCCTCCCGGAGATGAATATATTGATGTACCGAAGTAAGGTGAAATCGAAGAGACAAATTCCGCCAGCGGTGACATATAACCCGTAATCATACCCAAACTCTCTGCATTTTCAGGATATTGAGGGTCAATATTACCTGGCTCTTTTAAAGGCACTCCACCCCTGTCATAAGGTGCAATTGCCAAACCTTCATCAACCTGCTCCTGAGGAGCAGGCCTGACATACAATTGGTCCGGATTCAATGCCAGAGGCACTATCAGACCTATTATCAAAATTATTCCAAGGCTAAATGCAAAAAGGCGTGGAATATTTTTAGGCTTTGCCAATTTGTTCCATAATGCTCCAATCCTCATACATCTGCCCCCATTTCTTCTAAGCGAATGATTGCTCTGAATAAAATCAATGTGATAATAACAGTTGTTGCAAGCAATGTCAGCAATGCCAGAACATGATTGTAACATAATAAGACCAGACAGACACCTATTGAAGCGATTTCTGTATTGAATGTCCTGACAACAGGGTCACTGACTCCCGGACCCCAAGCGGTGGCAATACTTCCCACAATTGCCAAAAATATTCCGAAATAGAAAAACAATGAAACGCTAATCATTGGCCTCACCACTTGCAATCTTATCGGTTCTGATTTCCTTAATTTTCACAATGGATAAAATGAATACTAAAGTTGACAATGGACCTGCCAATGCCGCAAACAATGCAACATCCAAATATTTGAACAGTACAACAACCAGAACAAATCCGGCATCCATTATATCAAACATTATAATCTTGTCTAATGGTTTTTTCATAAATATGACGCCAAATGCCCCAATGACCATCAAAGCTATTGCAATTATTGATACGAGAAATTCCATTTTCATTCCTCCAGCAATATTTCATCATTTAGTCTATTTAATGTATAAGCAATAGCATTAGCACTGATTGTTGAACAGATGAAGAACGCTACAGCAACAATAAGAGCAAATGGAGTATTAATTACCAATGCAATGATTGCAGAAACTCCAAAACCAATGACATTTAAATATAATAGTCTTTCAGCTCTGTTTTTTGTAATTAAAGCCCTTAATGCTACGAATATGACTATAATACCTATAATTTCAACATACATATAATCACTCTCTAGCATGCCTATTGAATTTTTTGGCTATTTTTCCTAAAACTACAGACATTTTTGCCTGATCAATGCCCATGACTGTAAATATGGCTATGACCATCCCAACAATGAACATTTCAGGTGTCAAACCTATGAAAGATGCTAAAAATATTATTGCAGTGGCTGTCAAACATCCTGTAGTTCCAGCATATCCCGGATCGGCACATAACCTATTTCCAATAAATACCAGGAATGCTGCAATTATTCCGCCAGGAATTCCTAAAAGCAAGTATCCAATAGAAGCCATTAATGTACCGGCAGAAGCATCCGGAGAACATAAAATGTTTCCTTGGAAAAATCCGCCAGCAATATCTCCCCCTCTTTTTTCGACATCTTTACCAATTATTCTGGCACCTTTAACGCCAGGCTGCTCGGGAAGTCCGAAATATGTATCCACAATTACAAAATTCAACCAACAAAGAATTGCGGCAATTATTATTCCAATTACCTCATTCATTTATATCCTCTCCTGCATTTTCATCCAGAGGTTTTGGAAATACGAAATCAAATAAATATTTCACAAATAATGCTGATAAAACACCAATAACAACTGCTAGAACTAATCCGTTATACATGAAAGTATAATTTAAAACAAGAAATATTGAAAGAATACCAATAGCAATTATTGGAGTCGGATATAATGCACTAACATCAAAAGAATACCTATATGGTTTGCTAGGAAGTAAAGGCAGCCTTAAAACTAAAGCTACAATGATAGAGCAAACAATAGCTACAACATAAGCTAATAAAATATCAAATGAAGATAAACTTAAATTGCTTAGCCCATAAAAGTTACTAAACGAAGCAAAATATATGGTATCAAACACCAAATCAAACATATTATTAGACTCCTCTTACTTTAATAATATACATATAAAAATATATAAATATTGTTACTTAAAAATAATATTAATTGCTTAATTATAATTTAAATTAATTAATGGTGGCTTAATGAAAAATAAAAACATTTTAATTACTGGTGGAGCAGGATTTATCGGTTCTCATATTGCTAATGAGTTAATGGACGATAACAACATCACCATTATTGATAATCTTTCCACAGGTAACATTAAAAATTTAAAAGCCCCTGAACATGAGAATTTAAATTTTATCAATGGAGACATATGCAATACTAATTTTGATGACATAACTTCAGATATTGATTACATTTTCCATCTTGCGGCAATGGCAAGTGTTCCATTGAGTGTCGAAAGACCCAAAGAATGCAATGAGATAAACCTTAATGCAACCGTAAAACTTTTAAAATCAGCTGCAGATAACGATGTGAAAAAAATAGTGTTTTCATCATCATCTGCCGTTTACGGGGAAAACAGAAATATGCCTTTAAAAGAAACAGAAATCCCAATGCCAAAATCCCCATATGCTGCATCAAAGGCAGGCTGCGAATTATACCTGAAATCATTTTATGAAATATATGGCCTGAATTATACTGCATTAAGATACTTCAATGTCTTCGGACCGAAACAGGACAAGAATTCCCAATATGCCTCAGTGATACCTCATTTCATCAGCGCACTTCTTGAAGGCAAACAGGCTGAAATCTATGGGGACGGTGAGCAAACCAGGGACTTTGTCTATGTTGAAGATGTAGTGAAAGCAAATATTGCAGCCTGTGAAGTCGATTACAATGGCATCATCAATGTTGCATCCGGCAAAAAGCTGACCGTCAACAGACTATATGAAATCATTAAAGATACCTTAGGCAGTGATTTGGAACCTAAATATTTGCCTAAAAGATTAGGAGACATCAAACACTCCCTGGCAGACATCAGCAACATGGAAAAAATCGGCCTGAAAATTAATTCCGATGAATTCGAATCACAACTTACAGAAACCATAAACTGGTTCAAAACCATTCTATAGGAAGTCAAAAGTTGGATAAAAGAGTTACAGATTTCAATGTTCGCCTAAGAACAATAAGAATAAGGGACCTGATTGTAGGAATAATCATAACCGCAATCATAACCGGAATATTGACAGTCATCTTTCCAGAAATTTCTGAGTCAGACGAGCTGTTCTTTATAGTTCTCTTTTTGATTGGAGCCCTGATGTTTGTGTGGGCACTCCGAGGAACAAGAGGCCTTGACCAAAATATTGAGAACATATTTGAAGAGAATAATCGAAAAGAACTGCTTTATGTTTTTGCAATAAATCTATTGTTTGCATTCCTATTTACCTTTTTGATTTCCTCAATAGACATCATGACAAGCCTAAATGACCCCACCTGGATTTCCACAGGCATTGACACCGTCGATATTGATTCAAGTGTTGTTATTCTTGATGCAATCGGCGCCATAATCTTTGCCCCTATTGTTGAAGAATTGGTTTTCAGAGGAGTGCTGTTCAACCGACTGAAAATCAGAACCGGAATCATTCCTGCAATGATAATATCATCAGTCATATTCGGTCTTGGCCACGAATTCGGAGGAATAACCAGTGCAATCCTATTCGGAATCTGCATGTGCATACTATACACAAAAACAGACAATATCCTGATTCCAATGAGCGTGCACTTCCTAAATAATTTAGCCGCAACACTTCTTAATGTCAGCGGTTTGGATGTGTTGATGACTCAAATGCCATGGATCGTACCATGCACAATCCTTTCAATAATAGGAACCGTTTATCTAATAAAATATATAATTAAAGAATCTAAACAGCTTAAAAAACAGCATAGTTAAAAAAAAGAATTGGTTAGTGGAAACCGCATCCGCTGCAGGTTTCACATTTTTCCTCTTCAAGAGGATCATACTGTTTGTCTTCCTGTAAGGTGGCAGACAGGAAATACTGGTCCATTTCATCCTTATTTTTTAAGACTGGAGAAATTCCTTTAAAATCACATTTAATATCACCAGTTCCACCAATATCTACAAGAATCGGTTCGCCTAATTTGAATCGTCTAAAATAAGCTTCAACCTCATCTTTCAAAGCTCCAGGAACTCTGAAATTAAAAGATAAAATATTATTCTCCTTCATTTTTAAACCGACATATTTCTGGTCAATCTCAAGGTTTAATCCTAACTGCTTTTTGAAAATAATGTCAGTTCCTATCTCATTAGATGTCATTTGATTTTTCTCCTTTAAATGATTACATTAAAGTTAAACGTTCGAAGTATTTAAAACTTTCCCATATTTTCAGCTAAAAATTAAAAACAAAATTTTTTGTTTAGAAAATTTATAACGAATTATCATGATTTTTAAAAAGGTTTATATAAAGTTAAATCCAAAACATATAATATTATAATATATATTATTATAGTAAAAAGAATCAATGAAAAAATAGGTGTTTATGAATGAATGAATACAACATAGATATTGGAAATAGAATTAGAGAATTGAGAGAACTGTCAGACATTACTATTAAAGAAATCGCGCAAGAATTGAACATTACAGAAGAAACCTACATCCAATATGAAAATGCTGAAATTGACATTCCGGCAAGTTTCTTATATGAACTTGCACACATATTTAAAGTTGATTTAGGATTATTATTAACCGGTGAAGAAAGCAGAATGAACATATTCGACATCACCCGTGCAAACAAGGGAGTTTCAGTCGACAGAAGCAAAGAGTATACCCACGAAAACCTATGCTCCAACTTCATTCACAAAAAGGCCGAAACATTCCTTGTGGTGGTCGATCCCAAAAAGAACCCTGCACCTTCACTTAACTCACACCCCGGTCAGGAATTCAACTATGTCCTTGAGGGTTCCTTAAAAATTTATATACACAACAACGAAATCGTACTGAACGAAGGAGACTGCATCTTCTTTGATTCAACACACAGACACGCAATGGTAGCGCTTAACGATAAACCGGCTAAGTTCTTAGCAGTAATCATATAATATTTATTAGGAGATAATTAAATGAGCTCATTAATAGGAGATTTTGTAGAGAGAGTCGACTTTGACTCTTATGAAGATTTTCACGAAAACTTTAAACTGAAATATAATGACGACTACAACTTCGGATTTGACGTTGTGGACAAATACGCCGAAATAGACCCTGAAAAGATAGCCTTAATCTGGGTCAATGACCATGATGAGGAGCACACCTTCACATTCAAGGAAATGAAGGAATATTCAAACAGAGCGGCAAACCTCTTTAAAAGTTTAGGAATTAAAAAAGGCGACTGCGTAATGCTTACCTTAAAAAACAGATATGAATGGTGGTTCTGCATGGTTGCATTGCATAAAATCGGTGCAATACCAATTCCGGGCACACATATGCTGAAACTTCATGACATTGACTTCAGATTAAAAGAGGCAAACGTTAAAATGGTCGTTTCAATCGAGGAGGATTCCCTGCTTCCGGATTATGAGGAAGCTGAAAAAACCCTTGACTATGAATTGAAAAAAGTGGTTATTGAAACCAACAGAGAAGGTTGGACAAATTTCAATGAGGCAATTAAAGAACAAAGCCCTATATTTGAAAGGCCTACCGGCGAGGATAAAACCTATGCCGAAGAGATATTCCTAATCTATTTCACATCAGGAACAAGCGGCCTTCCAAAAATGGTTTCACATAAGCACACCTACTCATTAGGCCACATCCCAACCGCCAAATACTGGCACAATGTTGTAGAGGACGGAATCCACCACAGTGCGGCAGATACCGGATGGGGTAAGGCAGTATGGGGAAACATCTATGGACAATGGATTGCAGGAACCGGAATATTCATTTATGATTACGACAGGTTTAACGGAATAAAACTGCTTGAAAATGTAATCAAATATAAGGTCAATACCTTCTGTGCCCCACCAACAGTTTACAGATTCCTGATTAAAGAGAATATCCAGGGTTATGACTTTTCAAATTTCACTTATGTAACCACAGCAGGAGAGCCTCTTCCTCCTGAAGTATCAGACAGATTCTATGACATTTCAGGATTGAGAATCAAGGAAGGGTTTGGACAAACCGAAACAACCCTCTCAATCGGAACATTCATCTGGCTGGACGCAAAAGTGGGTTCCATTGGAAAGCCTTCACCACTATTTGATTTAAGACTGCTCGATGAAAACCATGAAAGAGTGGAAATCGGAGATGAAGGAGAACTCTGTTTCAAATTGCAGGACGGCCCAAATCCTGGATTATTTAAAGATTATGTGAATGATGATGAAAAATACAGAAAGCAGATCCATCACGGATACTACCACTGCGGAGATACCGCATGGGTTGATGAAGAGGGATACGTCCACTTTGTCGGAAGAAACGATGACATAATCAAATCTTCAGGATATCGTATAGGACCGTACGAAGTTGAAAGTGCAGTTTTATCTCACGAAGCTGTTCAAAACTGTGCAATTACCGGTTATCCTGATGAAATCAGAGGCCAAATCGTAAAGGCAAGCATTGTCTTGCAGCCTGGCTTTGAACCATCAGATTCACTTACAAAAGACATTCAAAATCATGTTAAAAGAGTAACAGCCCCTTATAAATATCCAAGAATGGTTGAATATGTGGATGAACTTCCCGAAACCATCAGCGGTAAAACAAGAAGGGTTGAAATCAGAGAGAAAGATTACAATAAATAAATTCAGATGATATAAATGACAGAAGAGATATCTTATCCAGTTATAAATAAGGAAATATGCAAAGGCTGTATGAGATGTATAGTCGGATGTCCTCAAAATGCAATATTACTTTCACAAGACATGAACAACGCAGGATATCAATTTGCTTATTACAGCGGCAATGGATGTACAGGATGTAAGGACTGCTACTTTACATGCCCTGAACCACTGGCGCTGGAAGTACATCAGTATAAAAAGATAGTAAACGATTCAGTGGCCAAAATGATTAAGGCCAAAGCAGGAGGGAAATAAATGAGCAATCAGATGGTAAAAGGAAATACTGCAGTTGTCATCGGCGCAATGTATGCAGGATGCGACTGTTTTTTCGGATATCCAATTACCCCTGCAAGTGAAATCTTGCATGAAGCTTCAAAATACTTCCCTATGGTTGGAAGAAACTTCGTGCAGGCTGAAAGTGAAGAGGCATCAATCAATATGGTTTATGGTGCATCAGGAACCGGCCACAGAGTAATGACCTCATCATCCGGACCTGGAATCAGCCTAATGCAGGAAGGATTCACATTCCTTGCGGGAGCTGAACTTCCTGCAGTGATTGTGGACATCATGAGGGCAGGACCTGGACTTGGAAACATCGGACCTGAACAGGGAGACTACAACCAGGTCGTAAAAGGCGGAGGTCACGGAAACTACAAAAACATAGTTCTTGCTCCAAACAGCGTGCAGGAAATGTGCGACCTGACCATGAAAGCCTTTGAACTTGCAGACAAATGGAGAAATCCTGTTGTGGTTTTAGCCGACGGTACCCTAGGCCAGATGGCAGAACCTTTAGTGTTTCCGGAAAAGGCAATCGAACCTAAAAACGACAAGCCTTGGGCAGTGAAAGGTAATGCAGAAACCATGGACAATCTCATTACTTCAATTTATAATGACTTTAACGACTTGGAAGACTTCAACTTCAAGCTTCAGGAAAAATATGCACAAATCGAAGCTGAAGAGGTAATCTATGACGAATATCAGGTTGATGATGCAGATATCGTTCTGGTATCATTCGGCATCAGTTCAAGAATTGCAAGATCCGCTGTTGACAAAAGCCGTGAGAAAGGCTTGAAAGTCGGACTTTTAAGACCTATCACATTATCACCTTTCCCTGTTGACAGAGTGAAAGAATTGGCAGATAAAGGAGTGAGCTTCATTTCAGTTGAAATGAGCAATGGCCAACTCTTGGCTGATGTGCAGTTTGCAGCACTCAGAAAAGATGACACTCATCTGGTCAACAGAATGGGCGGAAACCTGATTGAACTAAAACATGTACTTGCTAAGATTTATGAGATAGCAGGCATTGACGATGAAGACATAGACCTATCCGAAAGAAGTAAGGAAAAGGCCAGTCCAAATATAATTGATTAGAGGATGTGGAAAAATGAGTGATAAGGAAAATAAAGATTATGAATTACAGGTACGTAGAAATCCACAATCCCTTTTAGAAGAATATCCCAGAAAAGGAACAAATATTCAATCTACCCACTACTGTGCCGGTTGTGGACATGGAATTTTACACAAACTGATTGCGGAATGTATGGACGAACTTGGAATCCAGGAAAGATGCGTTATGATTTCCCCTGTTGGATGTTCAGTATATGCTTATTTCTATTTCAACTGCGGCAACTTCCAGACCGCTCACGGAAGGGCACCTGCCGTTGCTACAGGAATTTCCAGAGCTGAAGACAATGCAATTGTCATGAGCTACCAGGGAGACGGAGACCTTGCCTCAATCGGTTTGAATGAAACCCTGCAGGCTGCAAACCGTGGAGAAAAGATAGCAGTGTTTTTCGTAAACAACACAGTTTACGGAATGACAGGCGGACAGATGGCACCAACTACCCTTATTGGTGAAAAGACAGTTACATGCCAGACCGGAAGGGACCCTGACTATGCAGGACACCCTACACACATGTGTGAACTGATCAACACATTAAAGGCACCAGTATACATCGAAAGGGTTTCACTTGCAAATCCACTGAAAATCAGACTTGCAAAATATGCCATCAAACAGGCATTGACCGTTCAAAAGGAAGGAAAAGGATATTCATTTGTGGAAGTCCTATCCCCTTGTCCTACCAACCTCAAACAGGATGTTGCAAGTGCACAGAAATTCATTGAGGAACAGATGGAAAAGGAATTCCCAGTCAAAAACTTCAGGAATAATCTATATACCAAGGAACCTGTCAAAAGACCTGCCAGTGACTTTTCAACCGAATCACTTGATAAGATATTTAACGTTAACAGAGGCGAAGGAACAGGATATGTCGATGATGAGATGGAACCTGTAAGCATCAAGGTTTCCGGATTCGGCGGTCAGGGAGTATTGAGTGCAGGATTGACAATCGCTCAGGCCGCATGTGCAGAGGGAAAACATGTTTCATGGTATCCTAGCTACGGACCTGAACAGAGAGGAGGAAAATCAAACTGTTCTGTTGTGATTTCCAATGAAACAATCGGAACTCCTGTTGTTGATGACATTGACATTCTCATTGCCTTAAACAAGCCATCTTTAGAGCAGTTCTCACAGGACGTTAAAGAAGGCGGAGTAATACTTTATGACGCTAAAATAGGAGAGTTTGAAACAGACCGTGACGTTAAGGTCATTGCAATGCCTTGTGTGGACATTGCAGAGGAACACGGCAATGCCAGAACTGCAAACACTGCACTTTTAGGAGCATTAACCGAACTGGGCGATGTTTTAAAACGCGAATCCTACGAAAATGCAATAAGAGAAATGTTTGCATCCAAACCTAAGGTCATTGATGTGAACATTGAAGTTCTAGAAGCTGGAGCTGAATGGATAAAAAACAATTCATAGCGTGATTTGATGACTTATAAAGAAAATGCTAAAAATTATATAGAAAATTACGGTTTAGGTATAGGGGACAAAATCAAAGTCAACAAGCAGGACATCTCCTATACAGGCATTCTGCTTGACAGGCCGGAAGATGCGGACGACGGATATATTGTAATAAAATTATCAAGCGGTTACAACATTGGTGTGGCTATCGAAGATACCACTGCGGAACTCATTGAAAAGGGTGAAAAGCCAAAAATAGGATTTGGCCAAACCGAAATTCCCTATGATGATGCCAAACAGAACATTTCAATAGTTTCAACAGGAGGTACAGTATCCTCCGTCATCGATTACAGGACAGGAGCGGTACACCCTGCTTTTACCGCATCAGATCTGGTAAAGGCAAATCCTGAATTACTGGATTATGCCAACTACAATGTTAAGGCACTCTATAACATCTTAAGTGAAGACATGAAACCTGAATACTGGGTTAAGGCTGCAGAGGAAGTCGCAAATGACATTTCCAATGGCTCTGACGGTGTTGTAATAGCGCATGGTACCGACACAATGCACTACACTTCAGCCGCATTGAGCTTCATGCTTAAGACTCCCGTGCCGATTATAATTACAGGCGCTCAGAGAAGTTCCGACAGACCTTCAAGCGATGCCAACATCAATCTGATCGATTCCGTAATCGCTGCAAAATCAGACATTGCAGAAGTTTGCGTCTGTATGCATGGAAGCCTGAATGACGAATACACATACTTACATAAAGGAACAAAGGTCAGGAAAATGCACACTTCAAGAAGGGACACATTCAGAAGCATAAACGCTCAGCCAATAGCCAAAATCCAAAACAAGAATGTTGAAATCAACCCTGAGTACAACTATACCAAACGTGGCGAAAATGAATTGGAGCTTAATACCGGCATTGAAGAGAAAGTCGGATTCATCAAAAGTTTCCCTGGCATTTCCAAAGAATTTATCGAATATCACATTGACAAAGGATACAAAGGCCTTGTAATTGAGGGAACCGGTCTCGGACATGTGCCTAATGACCTCATTGACTCATTCAAAAGGGCACAGGATGAAAACATCCCTGTGATAATGACCTCACAGTGCCTTTACGGAAGGGTCAACATGAACGTCTACTCAACCGGACGTAACATTCTTGATGCAGGAGTCATATCCGGCCGTGACATGACCCCCGAAACAACATATGTGAAATTATGCTGGGCATTAGGTCAAAGTGACGATTATGCAAAAGTAAAAGAGATTATGCAAACAAATGTTGCAGGTGAATTTAAAGAAAAATCCACAATCAGGGATTTCTTGAACTAAGGTGATAGCATGGAATATGATTATGAAAAATTAGGATTGAAAATGGGACTTGAGATTCACCAACAGTTGAACAGTCAGCACAAGCTGTTCTGCCCATGTAAAACAGAACTTGTTGATGACGATTTTGATGAACTCGTTCAAAGAAAGCTAAGGCCAACCCAGTCAGAGCTTGGAGAAATCGACCGTGCTGCACTGCAGGAATCACTCAGAGGATTGAATTTCAAATACGAGAACTTTGCAAAGCACACCTGCCTTGTTGAAAACGATGACGAACCTCCTCACAGCCTGAATGAAGAGGCACTGGACATATGTATTACAATCGCATGCCTCATGAACATGCACATAGTTGACGAATTCCACACAATGAGAAAACAGGTTATTGACGGAAGTAACACCGGAGGTTTCCAGAGAACAGGTATGGTTGCAACCGACGGTTATCTGCTTACCCCTTACGGAAAAGTTGTCATTGAAAGCCTTGGTCTTGAAGAGGATGCAGCAAGAAGGGTTGAAACAAAAGACGGATTTACAGAATTCAGACTGGACCGTTTGGGAATACCTCTTGCTGAAATCACAACCGACCCTTCAATGCATCATCCGGAACAGGTAAGGGAAGTTGCATACATGCTCGGTCAGATATTGAGAAGTACCAACGTCAAAAGAGGCCTCGGTACAATCAGACAGGACCTGAATATTTCCATTGCCGAAGGTGCACGTGTGGAAATCAAGGGTGTTCAGGACTTGGACCTGATGGCTGAAATAGTCAACCGTGAAGTTCAAAGGCAACTGGCATTGATCGACATCAGAAATGAGCTTCAGGCAAGAAACGCTGAAGTTTTAGAAGAGATCCATGACCTGGATGAGCTTCTTGAAGACACAGAATCCAAGATATTGAAATCCGCTGAAACCATAAAGGCAGTTGTATTGAAAGGTTATGCCGGTTTAATCGGCCGTGAAGTGCAGCCTGGAAGAAGGTTCGGTACTGAAATTGCAAGCTATGCCAAAAAACGTGGAGTTGCAGGAATCTTCCACTCAGACGAGCTTCCTGCCTACGGAATCAAACAGGATGAAGTTGACAAAATCACAGAGTTCTTAAACATCGGCGAAGAGGATGCATTCATCATTGTGGCACATGACGAGGACATTGCAGTATCCGCACTCGAAGAGGTTAAAAGAAGAGCAAACTTAGGTCTTGAAGGCGTTGTTGAAGAGACTAGAAAAGCTCTTGATGACGGCAACACCGAATACATGAGGCCATTACCTACAGCAAACAGAATGTATCTTGAAACAGACATTCCACTGTTCAAGATTACCCAAGACAGAATCGAGCCTATTGCAAACAGCCTTCCGGAATTGCCTGACGTCAAACAGGCTAGAATCATTGCAGAGTACATGTTAAGTGAAGACCTTGCAACACAGCTTGTCAAAAGACAGGTTGCAGATACATTTGAGGCCATTTTAGCTGAAGTTGACGTTGATGCAACACCAGTCGCCTCACTTCTTGCATATGACCTCAGGGAAATCAAAAGGGAAGGACATGAAATTACTGCCTTAACTCTTGACCACTTCAAAGATATCTTTAACCTTTTGGCCGACGGCAAAATCGCAAAGGACAGCGTTCGTAAGCTGGCCGTTGAAACCATCAAGGCACCTGACACAGACATTTCACAAATCGCAGAGGACAACAATCTTGTCATGATGAGCGACGAGGATGTTCATGAAATCATTGCAGGCATCGTTGCAGACAATGAGGAAATGGTTAAGGAACGCCAAATGGGCGCCATGGGCCCATTGATGGGAATGTGCATGAAAGAGCTTAAAGGAAAAGCGGACGGTGGACTTGTAAACCAAATCGTTCGTGAAGAAATTCAAAAACTAATTTAGGGAAACTCAAATGAGTTTCCAATAACTCTTTTTTTAATTATATAAATTAATATTTTTGATGTATTTTACAGAAAGGACATCAATATTGACCTCATTAAAGAAAATTGACCTCATTTAATAGCAAATATTTATATAGAATTTAAAACATATCATATTCTATAATTTACCACCATTAGGAGGTTAATTTAATGATTCAAAAGTTTCAAGAAACAGAAAGAATATTTATTCCATCCTATGAAGAAAAAACTAGCACCATAACATTAGAAAAGTTCATAAAAGAAAACTTTCAAATCCCAAATGATGATTTAAAAAAAATATGTGAATTTGTAAGTCATGACAAAGAACTGGAAAAAATTATTTTTGAACTGCCAAATTTAATTCAAAAAGAAATAACCTACGATAAATTACAAATCAAATTCTATGAGGAATTCCAGGAAGATTATCTCCAGTTAGAAGTAAACATCTTCACTTCAATAGATACCCTAATCTCCTTGAAAATTGAAGACCGATTAGAACAAAGATTATACGAATTATTTGAAAGCAATTCCGCAGACAAAATATTATTAATTATGGAGTAATCTAAATGAAACAATCTGAAGAATTTGAGTGGTGTGAATTCAACAATCTGGCAGATTCATATATTAATCAATCTAACGAAGCAAAACAAAGAACTGGTGTCAGTAGATATTATTACGGTACTTTCTGTACAACACGTGATTTTTTAAACGAAAATGATATTTTTTTAAATGAAAAATCTAAAAAAACAATGCATTCCAAAAGATCAGATGTTCATGGGGAAACTTCAAAAATCTTTAGAAAGCATGAAAGATTCAGGAAGAATAATATTGGAAAAACCATCTCTAAAGAATTAGACAAGTTAAGAAAAATGAGAAATGAAGCGGATTACGATAAAATTACTTCAGATTCATTAAACAAGATGATGTTAAAATCTAAAATTAAATCTGAAAGAGTTTTACAACTGCTCGATGAACTAAATTAATTTAAAGGATTGTTTTTTAATCTAATACTATGGTAAAAATCCATAATATCTGATTAAAATACCCTTATTTTTTTAATTCTGACTAAACAGTGACCCCTCATCCAAGGTTCTTATTTTTAAAATCACTTTTCGGGTTACCGGATAGAATATCAGTTCATACAATACCTTGAACACTATCTGACAGCAGATCATGGTCACAATCAATTCATTCGGCAGAACTCCATAGAATGAAATGGAAATGAAAATAACAGAATCGACAGTTTCCCCTATTATGGTACTTCCGACAACACGTACAAAAAGCAGATTATGGTATCTTTCCTTTAATTTGACAAGTACACGAGAGTTTAAGAGATTGCCCAGCATATAGGAAACAAGTCCTGCAACAAAGAGTCTGGGTGTTGTTGAGAGAAGAGCTGCAAATGCAGGGGCATTGGGACTGCTTGAAGGAAACAGCATGGCAACCTGATATAGGCCAACCGCCACAACATTGATGATGAAACCCAAATAGATAACATCCCTTGTCAGTTTGTAACCGTATATTTCAGACAGGATATCATTGACGATAAACAGTATCGGAAATGTCAATATCGAACATGGCAAAGCTATGAAACCTATTTCCAGTGTTCGGGTAGCCAATATGTTGGATGCAATCATGCAGGCAAAAAATATTCCCGCCAAATATGCATATACATTAGTTTTATTCAAATTTTCAAACATTCAAAATCACCAGTGTTAAATATCAATCTGTTATAGGGCATTAATCTATCTTTTGATTTAGAAATAGCAACAATTTGGCAAATATTGTAAAAATCGCAAACATCACCATTTTTTCTTTTTTAATCACCTCCAAAAAGAGCATGATTAAATTTAGGCATACCTAAAAAAATGCAAAGCTTTATATACTATGGCGACAAAGTAATTAATAGAGTTAAAATTTAGGCAAACCTAAACACTCTACATTATTAGTCAAAAATACTAATACTCTCCAAAATTAGAATTGTGTTGAATTAGATTTTCACAATTTGCTAATTTGATACAAGTCGTTGGAAAATTAAAAAAATCTGCCAATATATAATTTTCCTCAAAAAACACACGGTGTTTAAACTAGTCACTTAAACACCAACACTCTCTCTTTTTATTACACTTATTAAAAGAACTATTAATTTACTCACGGCACAATTCAACAATAACACCCCTCCCCACAAAATCATTTTATTCCAGCCTTCCAGTAAAATTCGTGAAGCTTAATATATTTTGACCGAGTTAGCCGGTTAAGCCATGATAAAAATAGGAATCAGGAATTAGGCAGGAAGTAATGGAATGGTCTAAGGCCGATGAAAAATAAGAAAAAGTTGTAGGTGGAAGTTGCACCTACATCATATTATTTATAGTTTGGAGCATTCAGTTAAAATTCCAATTAAATCTGATCATAAAATGACCCATCTTCCATAAATGGTTCAGGTGAATCCTGTCCGCTTAATGCACGACTTTTGTCCTCATGAAACATTCCAGTTGGAGTCCAAAAACCATATCTTCCATCTTTATAACCATATTTAATATTGCCTTCCGTTCTTTCAACATAGGTGGCGCCTGAAGTGGAAGCTGAAGAATATTGCCTCTCTGCAACTTTTTCTTTTTCTTTAATTGTTAACTTTTGTGTGGTGTTGTTTCCAGTGTAGTTTTCATTTCCACCATAAGTCACATTTACTTTGTATTTTCCTTTCTTCAATTTCAAATCAAGCTTGGCTTTGCCTTTGGAATTGGTTTTAACGACATCATCAACAACCACTTTACCTTTCTTGTCAGTGATTGTGACATTAACTATCTCCTTTGATATTGGAGTCTTGTTTAAATCTTTCAGTTCAATTGACAGTTTACTGTCCTTTTCGTACTGTTCTTTATCACTTGTAATTTTAATTTTTGTAGGTTCTTTTGCATTGGATGATTGTAAAAACATTGCTCCTGCAACAACTGCAAGAACGATAACTACAGCAACTAAAATTATGATAATATTTCTGTTTTCCATACACTCAAATCCTACCTATCATGTTTTAAATATAATTAATATTGTGTCAATCATATGTATATAACAATTTCCGACCATAATTTTCCGAACTTCGTACACATGAACTTGCGAAAAGTATTGACCGACTAATGGCGGATTAATCTACTGAAAGAAATGATTAATATAATAAAATTAAATCAAAGAAATGGCGAATATATCGAAGCTATGTCCAATATAATGATAGGTGTTTGATTGAGCCAAAAAATAAAAAAATGGAAGTAACTGCCGAAGCAATTACTTAATTTTAATTTTAACTGTTTTGGTTACAGCATTGTAATATGTGTTTCCCGCAAACTTGACCTTGGCCTTGAAAGTGCCTTTTTTCTTCAAGTTTTTGATTTTAAAGACAGCTTTACCTTTGGCGTTGGTTTTTGCCTTGTAGGTTTTGCCTTTGACTTTCAAGGTGAGTTTTACCTTTTTCATTGCCTTGCCGTTATTGTCTTTTAGTGTTACTGTGTATTTTTTGACCTTTTTGGATTTCTTGAAGGTTTTCTTTTTAGCGGTCAGTTTTGGTGTTATCTTTTTGACGATTACAGTGACGTATTGTGTAAATCCAGTGTAGTTGACATTGTCGAAGGTGATTTTGGCAGTATATTTACCTGGATTCAGTCTGATGATCAGTCTTGCATCCCCTGCATCGTCGCTTCTGCATTTGTAGGTGACGCCATGAATTTCTATAAATGCATCGGCGTTTCTGATAGGGTTTCCTTCCTTGTCCTTGAGGCCGACCACCAGATATTTGTGCACGTTATAGTCTGTTGTCAGTGGCTTGGTGTCGACAATGCTTGATTCCTTGTAGATGCTTACAGTTGTTGTGTTTGAGCAGTTCAGGTAATTGTCAGTGCCGTTGAAGCTTATCCCTACATCATATATGTTTGCAGCCAGTCCTTTGGTGGATATCTTGACCTGACCGTTAGTGTCTGTTGTGTAGTTTTTAGTGCCGTTCAAATCAACGGTGATGTTTAAGCCACCAATTGGATTTCCATTACTGTCTTTTAATGTAATCACCAAATCCTTATTGGCATTGTATGTTGCAGCGATTGGGTCTGCGGCAATTTCTGTTGGAACTTTGCTTACGGTAACCTTGACTGTTGTTGAATTTTTTGCATAGATTTCATCATCGCCGACTTCAACAGTGATGACTGCACTGCCTACGCCGACAGCAGTGACGATTCCTTTTTCATCTACAGTGGCAACAGAGCTATTGCTGGATGTGTAAGTGATATCAAGCAATATTGTATCAGGATGTTTGGTGGCGTTGATTGCATATGCTTCGCCAACTTTTAAATCGCAAGTGTCGTTTCCAACAGTAACGTTTGCATTATTCAGGCTAACAGTTACTGTGACAGTCCTGTTTTCAGCCGCCGCATAATTATTATTACCTGCAAAGGAAAGAGCAATAATTGCCTGGCCTTTACCTTGAGCAATAACATTGCCTTCATCATCAAAATCAACAACAGAAACATTACTTGATGTAAAAGTAACATTGCCCGCACCAGCAGGAACCAAAGTAGCAACAATAGTTTCATCACCGACTTTCAAATCAATGGTTTCATTAACTATGAGAATTTCAGTATGCGCCTTGTTTACAGTGATTTTGACTGTTTTAATTACAGGGTTATGGTCCTCATCAGCTATTGTGGTTACTGTTAATGTGTAGTTGCCTGCAGCCAAGCCTGAAATTGGAATTGTAAAATTATTGACAACAGTAACGTTGGTATCGTTAATTTTAGCAGTGATTCCAGTTGCGCCTTCAGCTGTAACAGTGACATTTTTGGCTTCACCATAATTCAAAACAACATCACTGACATTAACAGTTGAATTGGCCCTAGTGATGCTTATGGTGGCATTGCTGATAATTACATTGCTTAATCCGACATATGATGCATTGACCTGATAATTTGTATAATCATCAAATGTATGCACTGCCCACCATGTTTCGTTGCCTGCATAATTTGCAACAACTGAATTGTCGCTTGAAACTATAAACAGTAATTTACCATCGATAATATCCGAAGGAATATTGGATTTTGCAGTGATATTTACAGTTTTGTTGTTGGTTGATAGTGATGTTACATTTGCATAATATGGAATGTTAGGTATTACTTTTATTGTCCTGTTGATTGCATTAAATCCTGCATATTCGGTATCAAAAATAGCATAATAAGAACCGACTGGTAAACTTACAGTCCAACCTTCACCGCTTAAACAGCTGTAATTGCCAACCCAACTATTATTGTTTTTAAAGTATACACTTATTGAGATATTTCCATTGTATATGGGAATGCCACTGTTGGTTGTTAGGTTAAATGTTAATTTTTCAGCGGAACCGTAAGTAGTTGTGAAATCATCGACATTCAATGTAGGCGAAACAATAATCACATTATTATTAATTGTATCCAATCCTGTTTTGAAAATACAATTATCAGCAGTAGACCCCCATTCGTAACTAAAAATAGCCCCGCCCTCACTGGCGCGGTTATTAGCAAAATTACAATTTGTTACAGTACCTTTCCCCTCAAAGTAAACTGCAGCACCCCCAAGAGTAGCAGTGTTATTAGTAAAATTACAATTTGTTACACTACCATAATACATCTGGATAGCACCACCAGTATTAGATGCGAAGTTATAAGCAAAATTACAATTTGTTACATTACCAGAATACATCATGATAGCACCACCAAAACTAGCCCCGTTACCAGTAAAATTACAATTTGTTACAGTACCTTGCCTCAAGTAAATTACTCCACCCTCACTAACATAGTTAGCATAATTTTTAATAGTCAGATCCTTGATTGTCACACCGCTGGAGACACTCACATCAAATGCTCGGATTTTTGATCCTGCCATGTCAATTACCGCACCATTACCGTTAATGGTCATTGGAGTTGTGATTACAATAGTGCCTCCATCATTATTTTGGTACTTGTAATAACTTTTAGTCAGGTTTCCACCATTTGCAATATCTGTTCTTAAGTCTGAATAAGTGCCTTCGCCTGCAGTTAATATTTCAGAATCAGCTTCAGCACTTACAGTTCCATCATCCTCTGCTTGTGCCAATGTAGTATTCTCTTCACCCGTCTGCAGATTGTCCTCAACAATTACATTATTTAAGGACAAATCCATCTGATTTGCATCATCACTGGCTACCATCGTATCGTTTGCATCCGCAGCACAGACACTGGCAATGCTTACGAGGAAAATAGCTAGAATCAATATAAGCATGCTTTTTTTGAACTCCATTTTCTCCCTCTATAATAAATATTTGGTAAAAATGTTTTATATTATACGAACAATCTTGAAAGCTATTGTTTTTATCTAAAACATTCAATACAATTAAAGATATATCAATGAACATATTTATATATGCTCATAATATTTTAAGTAAAGACTGATGTAAAAAAAGTAGAATGCAGATGCTATTGCACCTACATCATATGGTCAAACCCTAAATGAGCACAGCAGTTCTTATACAGTTCCATATATTGTGAACGTCACATATTTTTTGCTTTCGGCAATCTCAATTCATAGAATTCCTCATGAGAGTCAGGCACTCTTGAATTAGGATACCTGAAGAATATTGGAAAACAAGTATATTGTTAACGGCAAATCT
>Ga0310695_10005205_pt1 | contig 22959 bp, 10 predicted proteins | sample RumenRJG_04DNA_FD_203882 | JGI IMG/M metagenome (GOLD analysis project Ga0310695, IMG submission 203882) | Bovine rumen microbial communities from Lethbridge, Alberta, Canada - RJG_04 (v2) (version 2) | ecosystem: Host-associated > Mammals > Digestive system > Stomach > Rumen | place: Canada...
ATTTGCTGGGCGAAGTGGTGGATGTTAATGACGAAACGGTCGTAGCCCTGGGCTTGCAACTTTCGGATGTTCCACTCCAACAGGGGCTTGCCACCCACAGGAACCAGCGCTTTGGGCATGGTGTCCGTCAGTGGTTTCAGTCGTGTGCCAAGGCCTGCAGCCAGAATCATTGCTTGTTTCATTTCGCTTCCAATATTTGCGTGATGTTCTGTTCGCGATGGCAGATACGTACCTCGATGCCGAATCTTTCGTGGATATGCTCAGCCAAGTGCTGGGCGGAATAGACGCTGCGATGCTGACCACCCGTACAACCGAAGCAGAACATCAGCGAGGTAAAGCCACGCTGGATGTAGCGGCGTACATGGTTGTCAGCCAGTTTATAGACGGAGTCGAGGAAGGTCAGAATCTCGCCATCGTCCTCGAGGAATCGGATAACGGGCTCGTCGAGACCCGTCAGCTTCTTATAGGGCTCGTAACGTCCGGGATTGTGCGTAGAACGGCAGTCGAACACGTAGCCTCCACCATTGCCACTCTCATCATCGGGAATGCCCTTGGTGTAGGAAAAGCTATAGACACGAACCACCAGCGGTCCCTGTGCATCGTACTTGGAGAATGTGGCAGGACCATCCTGCGGGTGGGGCTTATAGGGGTTGAGCTCGGTGGTCTTCAGTCCGTCAGCACGCACGACGGTGGTCTCCACCTGCTTGAACTTAGGCATCTTGGTCAACCGGTCGAGCACATTGACCAGATAAGGATAAGGGAAGTTGCGCTCGTCCAACAGCTCGCGCAGGTTGCGGATAGCGGGAGGGATGGACTCGATGAAGTGCTGCTTGCGCTCGAAATAGCCACGGAAACCATAGGCACCCAGCACCTGCAACAGACGGAACAGCACAAACAGGCTCAGACGGTCGACGAAATGGTGGGGTGATGGCACCTCCGTATATTGTTTCAGCGCATGATAGTATTCATACACCAACTCTCTGCGCACCTTGTACGGATACTTGGCAGAGGCCTGCCACAGGAACGAAGCCAGGTCGTAATAGTACGGACCACGACGACCTCCCTGGAAGTCGATGAAGTAAGGCTTGCCATTGCTGTCCAGCATGACGTTGCGCGACTGGAAGTCACGATAGAGGAAGCCCTGCGTGTCATTTCCCGAAGCCAGGTCCTTTGCCAACAGCCTGAAATCGGCCTCCAGTTTCAGCTCATGGAAGTCGAGTTCCGTTGCCTTCAGGAAACAGTATTTAAAGTAGTTCAAGTCGAACAATACCGAATCCGTATTAAACTCCGGTTGCGGATAACAGTTTGCGAAGTCCAGTCCGTCAGCACCATTCAACTGGATGTTAGGCAGTTCGCGGATGGTGCGACGGAGCATATCAACCTCCTTCACATTGTAGCGACCACCTGCCTCACGACCGCCACGGATGGCATCGAACAGCGAGGTGTTGCCCAGGTCGGTCTGGATATAGCGCAACTCGTCGTCGCTGACAGCCAGTATCTCAGGTACCGGCAACTTCTTCTTGGTAAAGTGCTGGGCGAGATAGACGAAGGCGTGATTTTCATCACGGCTGGTACCCATGCAGCCCACCACACTAACACCCTGACTGTCCGTCAGTCGGTAATACTCACGATTGCTACCTCCAGCAGCGAGGCGCACAACACCTTGGGGCTCTTCGCCCTTCCATTGCTTGTAGAGTTCAACTAGCTTCTGCATAATCGACCGCAAAGGTACAACTAAATTATGAATTTTGAATGAAGAATGACGAATTATGCATTATGCATTATGAATTATTAATTATTCCAGCGTGACTCCCATCAGTCCGATGACGACATCATTAGACAGCGTGCGGAGGGTCAGCGCCTTCAACTTCTTCTTGCTGTCAAGGGGCAGACAGAGCAGTTGGGCTGCACCCCCGGGAATCTCTCGCCCATAGACACCCTCGATGCCCAAGGCTGTGCCTAAGTCGCGACTGACAATCCCAGTTCCTAATGACACACGGTAAGGACGGGGCTGAGGGGCCTGGAACGCCCTGCCGTCGATGTAGAAGTCCTGTTCGATGGGACACCAGTTGTCAGGATTCACCAGACGCAGGGTGTCCGACGTTCCATCACGATATTGGGCAACGACGAGTCCGTTGTCGATATGGCATTGCATGTGGTTGGTAGAGCCTGCCATCAGCAACCACGCCTTCGAAGCCTGTCCGCTGAGGGGAATGGTGACGCTGTTGGGATAGTTGTCGAACAGCGAGGTGTAGATGATGTTCCTACCTTCGCGAGGAGTGCGGAAGGGGATGCCAGCCACGGTGAACTGCCCATCCTTGACCAGCGAGCGGAACACGCTGTCGTTGATGTCGGGCTTGTAGTGCGGATGGCACCACTCGCCAATGCCCTGCAGCGGAATCTGCAACGTGGTGTAGGGTGGACGGGGCGAACGATACTCCTGGTTGAAGATGTCGGGCACGTTGGCATTGAAGAATTTGTCGATGCGCTGGGGCTTGTACATATCCTTCACCTCGATGACCTGGTGCAATGCCTTGCTGCCCACGATGTCGCGCACCCTACCCTCGCCCATGTTCAGCCTCAGCACCATCTGCAGGGGCTCGCTGAAGCGCTGGTCGATGACGAAGCGCAGCGTACCGTTCTTGCGCGTGAACTGATAGTCGATATAGGGTGTGTGAATGCTGCAGCTGTCCCAGTCCTGCGGGAATCCTGGGCGCAGAATGCATTGTCCGTAGAGGGCCTGTGGAATGATGCCGAAGAGCCCCTGCAACAGCGTTCTGGACGAGATACCGATGCAGTCGCCAAAGTCGCGATAGCACTCACCACGGGCAGCATCATAGTGACTCACCTGTCCGAAGTTGGCAGGCGACTGTCCGTAGTACATCTGGTCCAGGACGTTGGCCTTCATCAGTCGGTAGCCTTCCTCGTTGCGCCCTGCCTCGAAGTAGGCTAAGGCGGTGTGCATCACCTCAGCAGCAGCTACGTTGTTGATGCTCCAGGAGTAAGGCAACCAGTTCGACGTGGAGATAATCTTCAAGCCTTCTGGGGCTTGAAGATGCGGAATTTCACGGTCGATATACTGCGTAGCACGATACGCCTGAAGAGGGGTGCAGGCACCACAGTCGATGGGCGTATAGATGCTCCAGACAGCGGCACTCTCATGAACGCGCTGTTCGCCCATCAAGTCCTGATATTCAGCCCAATGGCCTTTTGGGTCGAGCCACAGTCGCTGGTTCATCGCCTGCAGGATAGCCTCTGCCTCCTGCTCATACGGTGTCCCGTCCTCCCCTATCAGTTGGGCAATGCGGGCAGCCAACTTATTGCCTCGATAGTTATAGGCTGACGAGTGGGTCACGGCACCGCCACTGTAATACAGGGCATCGCTCGCCCAGATGCAGCAATAGGCATCGTAGAGGTGGTCGCCATCGGGGTCGTAGTTTCGTTTCTCCCACGCCAAGTGGCGCTGCAACAGGGGCCACATCTTGCGCATATAGTCCTTGTCGGCATCATACTGGAAGTGCCACAGCAGCTCATCGACATAGTTCAGGTTCATGTCGTAGTGGTGCATCTGGTCGTTGCGGTTGGGATTACGGCAGATATAGCCATTGGAATACATCTGCGTGTGCCATTTCTTCTCCGCACGTGCCATCTGCTGCGCAGGGTCCTGCGTGGGATGAGGGATGTCGGGCGACACGTCCGTCACCTGACTATTGGCATAGGCGTCGAAGTGACTGACGGCCCTGTCCTGCCACCCTAACACGTCGCCCAGATAACCGGCACGCCAACCAGCCAGGGGCATGCGCCAACCGATACAGCCATGCAACCAGGTCAGTCCGTCCCAGTCGCCATCAGCAGCCAGCACGAGGGCACTACCCAGCGTGTTGATATAGGGATCGGGGGTATTGAACTGGATGCGACTGCTCAACTGCGCGAAGTGGTTCTTCGCCTTGTTAAACAACTGCGCAGCCTCCTGCGCACTCACCTTCGCCACCTCGTTCAATTGAACCACCACATAGCCCTCCGTCTGCCTGTCGTCCGTATAGGTAGCAGACGAAATCTGCAATCCTTTCTCCTCAGCATCTGGTTCAAACACGCCAGGCTTGTCGGCTCCGATGTCGCCATTGCGCTGCAACTTAGGCTGCGCTATCTCGCACACCTTCACCTCAGCATCCAGCGCATGTTGGAAGCCCTCGCCACAAAAGTGCCACACAGCACCCTCCTCATCGGGTAGTGCCACCACCTCTATATATAATAAGGTGGAAGAGCCCCAACGCCCATCGCGCAACACGTAGCTCCGCATGCCGTTCTCATAGACAGCCTTGCAGTACTGCGTGGAATCGAGCGCCACACCTCCTACCCTCATGCGGATGTTCCTGTGATGGTTCTTCTTAGCCACCGCAAACACGGGCCTGTCACTGGTCTCCAAGCGCCAATCGGTAGGCGACCCATACAGGGCGCGGGTAAACCGGTTCGTACCATTCTCCGTCACAAATGCCCTACCCTCAGGTCTATACTGTTGATGACGCACTTCCGTGTTCGAAGCCGTACTGTAACGGGTGGATTCTATGTAATCGCCTATGCGCTTGGTCTGTGCAAAAGCGGTAGAAATAACGACGCTGAGCGCCATTGATGTGATTAGTTTTCGTTTCATGCCTACAAAATTAATCATTAATAAACAGACCACCAAATATTTCTGCTATTTCTGCAATTTCCGCAGGACTTATTCATTCGTGCTATCCGTGATATCCGTGTTCAATTCATGATAATTCATGTTAAACAAAACATCCGTGTTCGAAAAAAAAAATCGACTGTCTCACGACAATCGATTTCAAAAACAAACTACTTAAAAACTAATCTACTAAAACAAATCAAAAAAATATCTATTTTCTTATGAATTCAAAACTATCTTTCGAAACTTCCTTGTTTCTGAGTGCAAAATTAGGTACTTTTCAACAACCCTACAAGCATTTATATGCAAAATTGATACCGTTTTTGACGTAAATCAATACACATGTATGTTATTTTTATCACACACCCACATTTGACAAGTTGGGCTTGCAAATTTGATAGTAAGTCTGTTGGGTATCATTAATCCTAATTTCCCATAATTAAACTTCTTATAAAAAAGAAAAAAGAAATTAGGGGAAATTGAGGGAAATTACCATGTTCAATAGTTAAGGTTGGTTAAATATGCTTGTTTGATAGTTGAAAATACCGAAAGATGTGCCGTTTTTCGAAATGAAACACTACCTTTGCAGCTCGTTGATAAAAGGCTTAAAACTAAAGCTAAAGTAACAAAACGAGCGTTTGAAAACAAAAAAATTGACGATAAAGCGACAACGATCTATACTGGGACACGCTGCCTGTTAGTCGTATGGGTGTTTCTTCTGGTTGACCTTCCTACTTGTAGGATTATGGCCTGCCACGACGAAAGCCCAGTCTATGGCTGATACCCTCGACATCCGTTTCGAACGCGACAGCACCCGCATCAACATGGACTTTGACGGCAACGGAGAACGCTGGTCCCGCTTCGAACGCTCTTTCCTGGAAAGATTCAAGGACCTGCCCCCCAACTCCCTGCGCCTGGACATCTACTCAGGAGCCTCGCCCGAAGGTGCCGCCGTCTATAACCAATGGCTGGGCGAGAACAGAGGAAAGGCCGTGCAGCAACTGGTGCGGCGCCGACTGGGTTCCGCCATCGGACATATCATGGTCCATAACGAGGGACCCCGCTGGGACGGACTCTACAAGGCGGTAGCCAACAGCAACGAGCCTTGGCGCGACGAGGTGCTGTCCATCATCGAGATGAACTCCTCGTGGAACAACAAGGAACGTGACGCGCGCGAGCTACGTCTGCGTGCGCTGCACAACGGCAGCGTATGGGAAGTGCTGTCCGAGCGCTACCTGCCAGCCCTGCGCAACGGAGCGTCGGCAGTCCTTACCTGGGAGGTCGCCCCCCCTGTCGCACCCAGCACGCCTGCCACGCCTGTGGTGAGCCGCCGTGACACCATCTACGTCATCCAGCAGTCGGCCCCCTCCACCACCATTATCTACCAGATTTTTGACATGAAGCAGCACCGCAAGGACAGCATCAAGGCGGTGCGCGACAGCATCTACCAGACGCGCCTGGGCTATCCCGCCTGGGCCGTGAAGACCAACCTGCTGATGTGGGGCGTGGTGGCACCGAACGTCCAGCTGGAGATACCCTTGGGCCGCGAGAACCGTTGGAGCCTGGAACTGGAATACTTCACCCCCTGGTTCATCTGGGGCCATAACTCCCACGCGTCACAATGTCAGAACTGGGGCGCAGAGGTGCGCTACTGGCTGGGCAACCGCAAGCAGCGCCGCTGGCTGGAGGGCTGGCACGTAGGCATCGCCGTGGCTGGCGGCTACTACGACTTCGAATGGAAGAAACACGAGGGTTACCAGGGCGAGCACCTCAACACCTACGTGAACATAGGCTACCAGCACCGCTGGGGCGAGCATTGGGGCATGGACTTCGGCGTGGGCGTGGGCGCCCTCTTCACCAAGTACCGCCACTACTTCGGCGGCTCGGTATATCCCGACAACCACCTAGAAGAGTGGGACGAGCACCTCATCTACCACGACAAGGGCAACTTCACGTGGGCAGGACCCTGTCACGCCAACATCACCCTGGCGTACTTCTTCAACGCATGGCCCCTAAGGACGAAATCGCAGAAACTTGAAAACAGATAAACTCAGAATACGAAACAGATGACGACGCACCATCGGCTACATATCGCCCTTATGCTCATCCTCCTGATGCTACTGCTCACGGCCTGCCGCCGCGACCTGTGGGTCTATACCGACGATCTGCATCAGGTAGACCTCGTCACCGACTGGTCGGAAGCCACCGAGCTGCCGGACGGTATGACGTGGTGGTTTATGAAGGATGACTACAGCGGCGACTACCATAGCAAGACTGCCGAGGTGACCCATGCGTGGCTCAACATACCGCGAGGCCTCTATTCCGGCGTCGTCTTCGACTATTCTCCCGAGGAATACTCCCACCAGGAGTTCGTGGGCATGGACCATATCGACAATGCCTTGGTTCACATCCTGCCCTCTGCCGACCAGCCCGAGCCCGACATCGAGCTGTATGGCGCCCCGGCGGTGCGCGAGTTCGGCCCCGCCATCCCCATCTACGAGCCCACCGGCATGTACCAGGTGGCTGCCGAACCGGAAATCATGAATGCCGACACGCTGCACCATGTGGATATCGTCAACGGATACAGCGACAACCGCGTTATCTGGGACGAGATTGATGATTACGAGACGGGCCAGGAGAACGTGCAGACGCTCTATGCCTACCCCAAGCCCATTGTGTGGAAACTGAACGTGCATGTCTATATCCGAGGCATCACCTATCTGGGCACCGCCACCGCCAGTGTGGCAGGCCTCACCGACGGCTGCTGGCTCGGCCCCCTGCGCCACACCTCCACGCCTTGTCTGCAACGCCTGGACGACTGGCGTCGCAGCCGCATTGTGGGCACTACCGAGGATGTGGGCATCCTCTCCACCGTCATCAACACCTTCGGCCTGCAGGACCTCGATATGCCGGCGTCTCCCTACGACGCTCGCCGTACCTCCTATGCTTCCACAACGGCCCCCCGCCGCTCCGAAGCCGAGTGGAGCGAGCACTTGCAGCTGAACCTGCGCATCCTGTTGCGCGACAAGCAGACCGTGCTCTACTACCATTTCGACGTGGACAGCCAGTGGATTACCGTCCACGAGGGCGAGCTGCAGGTTGATATTGTGATACCCATCGACGTCGCTCCCGACCTGCCCTATGCAGAGGATGCCGACGCCACCGGCTTCGATGCCACCGTTACCCCCTGGGAGGATGGCGGCACCGCCGATACGACCATGTAAATGGTCCCGTTTTTCGAGGCAAAACCTCGAAAACAACGCGCTCATTGACATATTGACACAAAGATACGGGAAGGCCCCCACAAAGCTATTGAATGATCCCAGCGATAAGACTACTACCAGGCCTCATCGCTTACTCTACTAAGACATGATTGTATGTACACAAAGACAGAGACAGACAATAATGGAAAAAGAAAAAAAAATTTTTATAACAATCTATTTTATTCACTTAATTTATTTTATTAGCTTATGAAAAAAAGTTATTTAGTTATGGCAGCTGCTGCCGCCCTGTTTGCAGCATGCTCCAGCAATGATCTCGCGGAGGAGAAGGCTCCACAGACCACGCAGCCGACGGTTGAAGAACAGGCTGTTGGCTTTGACGCCTACGTAAACAGAGGTTTGACCCGTGCCGGCGTAAATGGTCCTATCACAACAACAAATTTAACAAGCGAATCTACACCCGCCGGCAAATCTGGTTTCGGTGTATTCGGTTACTACACAGACGGTGAACGCTACAGTGGTATTACAAAGCCCAACTTCTTCTATAACCAGCAAGTCAAATATACTACTGCATCGGGGTGGACTTACACACCGGTGAAGTACTGGCCAAATGAATTCGGCAGCGATGCCATCAGCGATCAGGTTGACCGTGTAACACTCTTTGCTTATTTACCTTGGGTAGAGGTTGACCCACTCACTGGTATTGCTAAACCAGAGACCAAGGCAAGTCCTACAACTGCTGAAGTAAATGCGAAGGATCCTACTACCAATATCACTGGTATGACTCGCAATAATGTTACTGGCGATCCCTACATCAAGTACGTTGCTACCTTGGACATGGACAATAGCGTTGATCTTTGCTATGGTGTTGCAGCTAATGATTTCACCAGTTCAAACAGTGCTGTCAACAAAAACAACATCAAGAAAGGCCAGCCTTACATTGATGTTGTAAAGCCTGGAATTGATACAAACAGCAAAATTAAGTTTGATTTCAAGCATGCTACAGCACAGTTGAAGGTTAATGTTGATGCAGTAGTCAATACTGCTAATCAAACAGGTAATAAAATTGAAAAAGAATACACCCGTATTTGGGTTCGCTCGGTAACGTTTGAAGGAATCACTCAGAAAGGATCACTCAATTTGAATGGTGGTGAGTGGTACGATGTAAATGGTACCAACAAGATTTCCTCTGGCTCTCTGACAGTATTCGATGGACGTAAGGATGGCAAGGAAGCTATGCTCGAAGCAACGAACGAGATTCCATCAAGTCTTAATCCAGAACTCGTCCAATCAGTGGCATATACGCTTAATAGTAGCAATGAGATTACTTCACCTGCAGCTACAGGAAGTAGTGCAATACCTGGTGTCACAGAGGTAGCAAGGAATCTGTTCAAGGGTTCAACTGGTAATTCCGTTTTTGTTATCCCGACAGGCGAGAAGATGAAGGTCACCATCGTTTATGACGTAGAGACGGTTGACCCCAATCTTGCATTCTATCTGAGTGATGGTTCGACACCCGGTAGCACTATCGAGAACAGCATTTCTAAAACAATCGATACCTTCGGTGATATCAAGGCAGGTTACTGCTATACTTTGAATCTGCACCTCGGCATGCGTACCGTTGACTTCGATGCTGTTGTTACAGATTGGCAGGATATGCAGGCCCCAGTTGATCTTCCCAGCAATGTGCAGGCATTTGCAGCAGCAAACCCTGAAACGCAATCTACTGTTATTCTCCCAGCTGGGGATGCTGCTTACACATACGAGTTTGCTGTTACAGGACTCAATACGAATGAAAATGTTTCAAAAACAGTATCTTCAGAGTCTTGGATAACTGCCTCTACAAATAATCCAGCAAATGGAGCAGGCATAGCTATTCAAAGCATTACTGTGGAAAAAAATACGACCACAGAGAATAGACAAACAGCAAATTATTCTAGATGGACCGGTGATGCAAGTGGAAAGAAAGCAGCTTTACTGTTTAAACAGTTAGCAGCCCCCATTGGTTTCACATCTCTTACTTTCCAAGACAAGGGGACTGGCAATCCGGATTGGTTGTCAATCACATGGACTGCCACAGATATTACAACACCTAGCGGATTCAATACACTTGCATCTACAGGCAAGGGATATATAAAAGTGTACAGAAATGGAACGGATATAACAACCTTATGTACATTTGGAAGTGGCGCTGGAGGTACAATTGTTCTTCCTTGTGAAGCTGCTTCTAAGGACGTATTTAAAGTTGTTTTGAAGGCTAATGACGCTCCTGAAGAAAGTAAGGAGGTTGTTGTTCCCTAATCAATAGATCAAGGGACGATTCTCTGATCTATGAGAATAGATCAAGGGACTCTGATCTATGAGAACCAGCCCTTGAGATATCTAAACACAACAAACTGGTGGAGGTTCGTAGTCGGACCAAGCAAGCCTTGGGTCGGGTGCGACTCCTCCACCTGTTACAAAAAAACAAGATACACGGGACACAGAAACTGCACTTAGTAATGCTTTTTGTATTCCACGTCCTGAAACTTATGTTCAAGGGCCGTAAACATACGTACAACGTCCGCGAACTTATGTTTCACGCCCGTGAACATAGAATACTATTCGGATAAAAACAAATTCCAAACAGTTTCAAGGGTTCTCTAATCTATGAAGATGATGGAAAAAGCTATTAAGGCACTACGTCGTATTACTGCATCTCGTAATCGTGTGGCTAAAGAAAAGACGAAGGATGAAGCCATCGATTGGGACAACCTGCCAGAACTCCCAGAAGAGTTTAAGCAGTTACGTGGTGCATGCAAAGTTACAGAAGAAGACATTGCCAATGATGACAGGTTAGCATACATTATGAGCAAATGAATGTTGCTAATGGTTGCGATGTTATCATCACGAACAATAAAAAGGATTTTGTGGAGTATAGCCATATACCAATTTATACAGCAGCAGAATATCTCAATGACTTGAAAAAGAAGGGCTGACTCACGGGATGAGTTAGGTTAAGCAGTTCTTCTGCAATTCAGTGGAAAGCTAAGAATTATTTCTTAGTGATGTTTTGTGTATTATTTCCTCTCGTATCAAAATGTGTCGATAATATAGTGCATGATAAAACGAATGTATAACGAAACGGTTAAAACAGTAAAAAAAGAAAGAAATTGAAGAAACTGGTAAGACATACGCTACTGCTGATGGCTGCAACATGGACGGTTGCGGCCTGTACGGGTGTATCCGACGTGGTCGAGACTCCCGTACAGGGGCATGTTGACGAGCCGCAGGCCGTCAGCTTCAGCGCGTATGTCAACCGTGGAACGACACGAGGCGGCTACCAAGGCACGCTCTCGCTGGAATCACTGAAACTCGACGGCGTGGGCTTCGGCGTCTTCGCCTACTATACCGACAACCACGTATATAGCCAGACCATGCTGCCCAACTTCATGTACAACCAACAGGTGACGTGGGACGGCACGCTGAACAGCTGGACCTACACACCCGTCAAATACTGGCCTAACGAGACTGGCGACAACGGAGCCACTACCACCGACCGCCTGTCCTTCTTTGCCTATGCACCCTATACCGACGTGGATGCCTCGACAGGCCGCGCCCTGGTACGCCCCACAACGGGCATCGTGGGACTGTCGCGAAGCATCGACTCGGGCGACCCCTACGTGCGCTATTTTGCCACCTATGTACCGAAGGATGCCACAGACCTCTGCTGGGCGGTCCCCACCATCGACAAGACCAAGCCCAGCGTCAGCGAGCGCGTGAACTTCAACTTCAAGCACGCCCTGTCTGCGCTGAACGTGCAGATAGATGCCGACGTGGACGACGGCAGCACCGGCGTGGACACCTACACCCGCATCTACGTGCGCAGCATCACCTTCCGCGGATTTGCCGAGAAGGGACAGCTGAACCTGAACAACGACCAGAACAATCCGCGCTGGAACAACCTGGACTGCGACTGCGACCTGAGCAGCGACGCCATCACCATCTACGACGGGCGGCGCGACGGACGCGAAGGTGCCTCCGCCTCGCTCAATGAACAGCGCACGGGGCTGAACCCCGACATTGTCCAGAGTGTACCCTATACCCTTGACGGTGGTTCAGCATGGGGTAACATCGCCAACGTAACTGCTGGCGTCACGAATACCTCAGTAAACCTGTTTAACAGCAGTACCGCCTCTGCCCCCATCTTCGTCATTCCCACGAATGAACCCCTATACGTCACCATCGTCTATGACGTGGAGACCTTCGACTCTAAACTGACCAGCCAGTATCTGTCGGACGGCCGCACCCACGGCAGCTCGATAGAGAACAGCATATCGGCCTACATTAAGACCGGCGGCGACGCCACCATCCAGATGGAAGCCGGCAAGAAATACAACATCAGACTGCACTTGGGTATCACCAGCGTGAAGGTGGATGCCTCCGTGACAACATGGCCCACAGACGGTACCAGTGCTAACGTACAACTGCCGAACTAACCCATAAGAGAAGACATGATGCAAAAATGCTATAGATACATATTACCCCTGCTGTGCTGCCTACTGCTGGCCGCATGCGGCTCCGACGACGGTACGTCGCCTGCGAATACTGCCACCGGTACCAGTGGCACCCAGCCCATCATGTTCAGCGCAGGCATGGGCGCAGGCAAGCAGGCCGCCACTCGAGCCGCCAACAAAATCAACAGCAACTCCGACCTCAGCGCAAAAGGCGGCTTCGGCGTATTCGGCTGCTACACCGGACTGCACCGCTACAGCGACAGCAACGTACGCCCCGACTTCATGTACAACGAGCACGTGACTTACAACAGTATTAATAATGTCTGGGAATACACCCCCCTGAAATACTGGCCCAACGGCGAGGGCGAGACCAGCAGTGGAAGCGTAACCGGCGAGAATCCCCACTACGTCAGTTTCATGGCATACGCTCCCTACAGCGACAACAACGGAATCAGCCCCGACACCAACCCTGCCGGCTACTGCATACCCTCGTTCAGCCTGCAAGGCGAGAAGAGCAACCCCTGGCTCACCTACCGTCTGATAGAACAGGCACATATAAACAAGCAGGTAGATTTGCTCTATGCCAAGCATTCCAACACATATCCGATACTGGACCTCACCAAGCCCACAGATCCCAACTCAAAGGTGACGTTCCAATTCGAGCACGCCCTGGCCTGCGTGGGAGACAAGGTGTCGATAAATTGCTCCGATGATATGAAAGCCAAACTAGCCGAGCGAGTGTCAGCCGGAACCAACATCAGGATGGATATAACCAAGCTGGAGATTGTATATACCCTCACCTCTAAAGCCCGCTTGGTGCTCTGGAACCAAGGAGAGGCCAACTGGCAGACTATTCTGAGCGAGACACCCACCTGTACCCGCACTGTGACACTGGTGGACGATGGACATCCCGTAGTCGCCTATAACGTTAATGAAACGGGTATCACTACCGAAACCGAAAAATGCGAATGGGACGGTTCCGGTGTCTTTTACATCCCTATAGAACTCTCTGGCTTTCCGCAGACAGCCCAGGTGAACCTCACCTATTGCATAAGTACCTACAGCGGTAGTGACTGGGTACCCGGCATACCCAAGGAGGGGTCAGTCACCATCAATCTGAAAGACTATGCTGACGCCTATTTGCCTGGCAAGCATCTGTATATCAACGTTACAATCAACGACGAGACCACGTCATTCATCGTCACTGCCGCCATTGCAGACTGGACTCCTGGCAACGGGTCCGGCCAGGATGTCGAAGCCATCTAAGCGATAAGAAACAAGAAGTACAACATGCAAAATATAGAAACCGCTTTGAAAAAGATACTGATACTCCTGACAGCTACCCTGCTACTCGCTGCCTGTAGCAGCGACAGCGACACTTCCGTCACCAACGACGGAAGGCGCGTCCCCCTGCAGGTGACAGGATATATTGCAGACACCCCTCATGGCATCACGCGTGCTCATGGCACTTACTGGGACGCAGGTGACCAGATAGGCCTTTATGCCGTAAATAGCGATACGACGGAACCTATTGAGGATGGCAGCAATGTTTGCTATTCTACGACAAGTGGTGGAGAGACAAGTGGCACTATCTACCTACCATTCACCACTACCACGCCCATCATCCTGCCTGCAACAGGCAATATCGACGTGTACGGCTATTATCCCTACAGCTCAGGAGCTACCACCCCGACAGCTGTGGCGGTGAGTGTCAGCAAACAGGATCCTCAGAATGCTATCGACCTGATGACAACGGGCAAGGTATCGACTTCAACTCATAACGGCACTACACCCATCAACAGTGCCAACTCCAAGTGCGAGCTGCTCTTCCAGCACAGGCTGACGAAATTGGTGTTCAATTTAGATCTTACCGAAATGGGAACAGTCGGAACCACTTCGCTGACCATAGGCAGCCAAAGAATTTCTGCCACCTACAGTATTTATACCGACGTTCTTACCTGTAGCGGCGATGCCAACCAGACGATTACCGCAGTAAGGACTATTAACGAAGCCCTCTCCAAGTCTTACGAAGCCATCGTACTGCCCAACGATGCGAGCACCAACCCCGCTTTAGACCGCACGGTCACTATTGTCGTAGATGGCAGGTCCTACACCTTCACCATAGCCAAGTCAGGTGCTTCCAGTGGTAACAAGGTTGTCACTTCCTCGTTCGATGCTGGCAAGAAATACATCTACAACGTCAAAGTCTATCCGTTCACCATCGAAGTGAACACCGAAAAGTACACCGAGCAATGGTGACGGAGATGAAAAATGAAAATAGAATATTGAAGCTATATGAACAAGACAAGACACTATATACGGACACTGATGCTGATGCTGCTACTGCTTGCGGGTGGCGGCATGGCGAATGAGGCATGGGCGAAGAAGGTCACGTACCATATCCTGACCAAGCCGTTTACGGTGAGGAACTACAACAACACCGGTGACTACAAAGCGAACATCCGTGTTGAGGCACTGCAGTGTACCAGTGAGGAGTCTACGGTAGGACTGCCCGCCCAGTTCAAGAGTCCGCTTGCCAAGAACTTCAGGTATTGGAAAAAAGCCACGTCAACATACGATTATCTCTATGACTATGCGAATAACAACAAAATCGTAAGTTCAAAATACTACATCTATCAATGTGAGCCAGCGAACGCGTACGCATGTCTTTCTGAAGAGATTACCAATCCTGAGGGAACTTCTACAGACGATGTTGGTTTCCCTAACGACATCTATGTAACCTACGACTATGTCAACGACGGGGAGAGTGAAGGCTACAAAAACGACTTTCTCGAACTTAACGGCTTAACGGACTATAACGTTACCGTAAACATCAGTGGCAAACAGAGATTCATGTGCTTCAACCGCAGCCGAAACAACCGTGTTGCCAACGCCTTAGCCAGTGCCCTAACAGGAGAGCAACTGGTAAGCGATGATTTTGTTGTACCTGATAATACTGGCAGTAAACTCGGCTGGAGTTGGGGAAGCTGGGGACCTATTGGACTTCACTTGGGATTTAAGTTTGAGGGTAATGACCCCTACAACATCACTATCATGACCTCGTACCAAGGAAATGAGGTACATGTAACAGACGCTATTACTAATGTAGATGTTACACCGTATTCATCTACTAATCAAAATAAAGCAACTATCAAGCCATACAAAGGGGCAACTCTTTTTGGCAAACTCGGTAACAGTCAAATGTGGTTTGATGCCAGCAACGACAGGCATTATAAGGTTCTGTCAGGCTGCGGACAAAACGACTGGAAGGATGGAAGTAAATACGAAGATTGCAAGACAAGATACGAAGCCACGCCAGAGCAGGCGCGATATGACACATGGGTAGGATTCTACAGAAACGAGACTCCTACGATGAATTCCTATGCCCTACTGCCAAATACAAACGGAGAATACCTGTTCGTAGGCAGCAAGATGAACCAGAATAATACCACCTACCAGCCCGACAAAAACGGTTATTATGCCCTATACAATGACAACTCCAATAATCCTTGCTTTAAATTTCAAGCATTCAGCAATGCCTACAAGACAAACTTGTATGAGATAAGGAACTACACGCTCCATATCAAGACACATGGCTCAAAGACCGAATTTACTAAAACAATGAAATGGAGCGACGCCATGGCCTCTGATAAAATTGTGGACCACATCCCTGAAGCACTAAAACGCAAGTATTGCAGCTACAAAGCATACTCTGATGCGGCGTTGACTAATGAAATAACCACCTTTACTGACGCCATAGACAACGTAAAAGATGCAAATGGCAAAATAGACATTTCAAAATTAGAAGGTGGAAAGGTAGCAATTTGGCTGGACTACACTGTATCGGAATCCTTCCCGTTTGAGACGCTGCCTGATGATGGTATCTATCAGAATGCCCGTTGGTATACCATGCGTATGAATGGTAAGGCTGAACAAAAGAACATTGCTTATAACTCCTCCAATAGTCTCATCACTGGTAGTGCCTCAATAGGTAGCGAATCCGACCTGCACTATGGCGAAACTTGCGCAAACACTGCTAATGCTATGGTGGCCTTTATCGGCGACCCATACGAGCTGAAGATTATCAGCCGTGCAGCCAGTGAAAGTGCTAGTGCTAACCGCTATATTGGTTGTGCTACAGATGCTGCTGACAACACAACGCTTAATACAGATAAGGAAGACACATCTGGTAACATTATCACCTGGGAGATGGTGTATGAGAATACAGACATGGGTAACTTTCTGTTGAGACAGTTTAACACATGCGACAATCCGAAGTACATAGGATGGGGCACTAATGGAGCAAACAAGCCCGTCGTTTACAGTTCCGCAACTCCTACCAACAACAACCGTATCAGAGTAGTAGAACTGGAGAGGGTGAGCTACACCTACTACATTGTTCGCAACGATGCCGGTGACATTGCTGTGAAAGCTTCTGCCAGCCATGATATAGGCAAGGCACTCAGTTCGTGGGAGGACATACCCGAGATTATACGTAGTCCATTCCTCGCGCCTTCCTATACTGCTTCAGTAACTTTTTATGCTACAATAGAGAATGCCAAGGCGAAGACTCCTACTATTTCCAACGCTCCATACGACAGTAATCGTAACATCTATGTGCGATATGCTTACGTTACACCACTTACAGAAAAGACATATAACGTCACACTGAACACTGAATATATCTATACTAACATTGTTACAGACGACAACACCATATATAACAAAAAAAATATCACCTCCGGGTCTGGGAGTGAGGCTGAAAATGGCCATTTCCAATGGGCATTGGATTATAGCGACCCATATAACATGACCATTAAGAATCTGGGAAAGAACAAATACATACAAATAGCTTCACGGAGCAACGATGCAGTCCTCAATTGGAATATAGATGTCGCCTATGCAACCAGATTTATAGCAAAAAGTGGTTCAATATCAGGAACCTACGAGGTGATGTTAGCTACGGGTAGTGACATCAATGCGTCAACAGAATATTATAATATAGGCAGACCTGATGCCAATACCGTAAAATTGTATGACGACGACCACTATATAACGGGTAATGCGACGCTGCAATTCCAGCTCTTCAGTACTACGGCAAGTGAAGTTGTCTATCACCTTATTGACAAAAACGGCAAAGATTTGCTACAGGTGGCAACCAGACACTTGGCAGAGGATAAGCCTGCCTTTCCTCCTCAGTACCATAGTCCTTTGGTAGATGCCTATCACTACTACCAGTTAACAGACTTCATTGTTTCTGATGGAACATACACGCTTAACGGGACACCCTCAGAAATACCAACCGTAAGTACAAACGTTGATATCTACGTTACTTATGACGTTAATGACCTGGTAAACCTGAAATCTGGCCAGTTGTATTTGCTGAAGTATGAGGCAGGAGAATACTTCAAGCAGGAAAATGGATCTGACGGGCTTACCGCTGATGCTCAGAAGGCCATCTATCCATACGTTAACGGTGATGGCAACTTCTTTGTGTATGGTCAGGAGCAGTATGACCTACAACAGGAGGGTGCTGCCAGTACCCGTACTCGCTGGGCATGGTATGTGCAGAGCGATCTGGGTACCAAGGGTGACCCTTATCATGTGACTATCAAGTCTCGCCAGACGGAATCTTATCCTATCACCAACAGCTCAGAGTATAACGCCTACTTCATGACCTACAAGCCTGAAGGATACTCGGAAGTGGTAACCACACTGGCATGGCCTGGCATGTCTGGAGAGACCGCCACGGAATATATGGTGCTTGGCAGTGAAGGACAGTATCAGTTGGTAACTACTTACGAGATAGGTGGCTCGCGTTATGTCGTGAACTCTTTCGAACAATACTGGAAGACATGGGACACCATCAGGAAAAAGGTTTATGGGGAAAGCAGTGCCAAAGAAAATGACAGTGATCCTATTATCATACCTAACGACACGAAATACCCTTACGAAAATCCAACGGAAGAAACCTTAAGACATTATCTCGAGAATACCTTAAATTGGCACAGTTATGAAAGGTGGGCATACGCCAAGCGTTGGAACGGATACAACAATGGCTACAGCAGCGCTGCAGGTACACATGAAACGAAGAAAGGATGGGAGACCATAGAGCATTGGTATCAGACTGTTGATATGGGTGAAGGCTACTTCGACTTTGTCAAGACAGACATCAACCCTGTACTCATCCTGCTTGACCAGCACGGCTGGGAAATCATGCGCAAGCCTATTCCAACAAGTCCCGATGATCCAGAGAGGAATCACAAATACGAGGCTATTCGTTCCTACAACAGCCCGATGGTGAAAGAGTATGCTTTTTGGGCAACAGCCAAGAAGCGTTCGGGCTTCCACCAATACTACCTGCTGAGCGACCGTATTGGCGGCGATACCTACACCTCTACTGACCTGACTAACCTGCCGCCATACGACTCCAAGAACGTGCATGATAAGAAGGGCAACCTGAACGACCAATATGTCACTTACATCGTCAAGGACGAATACGCACAGACATACAATCCAAAAACAGCGACGGGTAAGCCCTTCCTCATTGAGCAAGGAACTAAATATGCTTCGACATCTGACGGTACTGCCATAACCAAGAATAACGTGTCTGATGTAATAGACATGAAGACACATATCCTTAAAGATGAAATACCCAATACCGAGAAATGGTATGTAAAGCCTAATGCCGATATTGATATTGAAATGGGTTATAATGATACAGGACACTCTTGGACTAAGAAGAAAGCGGACGGCAGCTGGGATAACAAGAATCCTAATGCTTACGAGCATTATAAATACAAGGATTCCTTAATTGCTCAGTACATCAATGATAAGGATAGTCTGGGATACTTCTCCTTCTCCAATGGCTTCGACCCATATAACATTCAGATTTCGTCTGTAAGTGCATCTTCTAAATTCATGAAGACAAATGCTAATGGTGCCACGCTTGATGAAGGTTCAATTTTGGGTTCATATCCAAGCGACCCTGGTACCATTGTCATGGGAGATAATGAAATAAGTATTAAAAATCCGAAGGCAAGATGGTATGACAGTAGAAACTTGGATGTTACCAATACCACCTTTATGGCAGTGCAGGATGCTGCCGGAAATATGCAACTGATGCCGCGCTTCGACCATGCTACACGTATGAGCGAGTTCAGCACACTGATAGCAGCTACGAGTACTGATGTTGCGAAGACATATACCAAACTGTATCGGCCAGAGGTGTATGAATACCTCATCATTGATAACAATGGACATGAGTCATTGCGCTATGAGTCGGGCGGTGACCTCTTGCCCCAGACGCCCGACCACTTCAAGAGTCCGTTAGCAACGAATTTCACATATTATGCTACTGCGACAGAAACAAGTGGAACCTATAGCATTATTAAAAAAGACCAAATTAAGGGGGCACTTGATGGTGCAACCTTGACTAACAACATGATATATGTACGCTATGAGTATGACGAACATTCCGACTACCAGAATGTTCTGAAGGGTAATTGGCTGACAATGCAGCTGGACAACAAGACTGCACAGTACACCACAATAGCCTCAACTACTGGCATCTATTCTTCGTCAACTACAACATATTCGTTGACGGCTATTAATGATGATGATTTGGATCGTCAGGCTAAAAAACTGACAGATACAACAGTCGATTACTATTTCAAAGTGGGTGATAATTATTATAAGGTGGATGTAACAAATATCGTAGATGAAACACTTGCTACATACGACACTCCAACAGATGCCACCTCTGAGGCTTGGGATGGTGCTTCTTCACCATATAAGTTGACAGCTACTGATGATATCGACATGGTTTATCAGGCAGAAAGGTTGACAGTAACTGGCTATTACTATTTCAAGGTGGGTACATCAGATTATACGTATAAAGGAGTCAATGTTAGGAGTGCTTATAAAGCGTCTTATGCAGAGTACACTAAAACTTCGGAAGCGAACTCTTCGAATTGGGATGCCTCCAAGCCTCTCGTTGTAAATGCTGATGGCAAAAAATGGCAGTGGAAGTTCCTTAAGAATCAGCAAATTGCCCCCGACCCGTATGCTGTCTATCTATTCAACCGTGATGAAAAAGATGCAGAGTTGCCTGACGGCTCACGCTTCGCCATCCTGTCGCACAGCAGTGGCGACTATGCACTGGCGAAAGCAGGACGGGGGGACTATACCTATCAATTCCTAAACGGAGATGGTGGGATGACCACCAGCGAGGCTGCCAAAATTGCTACAGAGTCTGGTTTCACAAGTTCAATAGGAACTTTCAGCGGTACCAACTCCCAAGTAAAGCTGACGAACGAGGTACAGTACGCCTTTACCTATACGGTTTATACCAACGAAGGAAAGTTTGCTATTCAGGCCAACCAGACACAGGATGAAGTGGAAAACAACGACTGGGCGGCAAGAATCCCTAACGAAATCAAGACACCGTTGCTTAATTTGGATCAGTTCCGCTATTATGATAAGGACGATTATGTAAAAATAGTAGAAGGAAAACCTGACACCATAGGCAAGAACCTGTCATGCCTCTATGGTCTGTATGGCGACGAGGTGGTGGTACGCTATACTCCTTATAATCCAAGCGTAACAGAATACCAGGTACCGAATGTACGTAATGCAACAAGCGAAGCCACTGTTGCCAAGGGTATAGGTTCCAACGATGCGCCACTTGACCTGAGTAAAACAATGGCCTATAACGTCATATGGTATAACGACAACATGATGACCACTACTGGCACGGACGTGGTGGGTGAAGCCGACCAAGCAATAACGAAGGTAGCGGAGTATGAATGGAAAATCGGAGGCGATGATCCATACGCCATGATGTTCTACAATGTATCTGCAACCAAATACATTACTGCAGCCTCTGTCGACAATAATGCCGCCTGCACGCTGACCGACAACGCCACCACCTTTATGCTGCTACCTAAGGACGGGTATGATTTCGGCATGCTTGCCATCACAGGTAACGAAAGTTCCAAACTGACCATAACGGATGACGGAAACACAGGAACGAAAGAAGCCGCCAAGATTACTACCAGCGACCCTGCTAAGTTCATTATCTTCGCTCTTGCTACACATAAGGTGATATACCACCTGATGATTAGAAAGATAGGTGATGATATTATAGTTCCTTATTACCGAGGAACTGACCTCAATGGCACACTCGAAGAGAACAAAAAAGTCGGAATCGGCTCAACCCTGCGTGACCTAGATACCTATGACGAAACGGGAAACCGAGCAGATCATCCAGATGGCGACTTGTATCAGCTTGGCGAAACTCTCAAAGCTATCGGGGTGCGTGCAGCAGCTACAACTGCAACTGGTCTATACGCAAAAAAAATAGATAATGGATATGGCACTATCTATTGTTACGATGCCGGTCACATAAGTCTTGGCGACAAGCTGGAGGTGCCTAGTGTGTTTTATCGTCCTAACGTCAAATATCGTTTCATTGTCGAAGGTGTTTACGACAATTCTAGCGGAGAAGAGGTTTCGGAAATAAACGATAAGTATAAAGGTTGGGAAACTGAGACAATGGGCGATGACGAGGGCTTGCTGCACAACACTGTATTCGTGAACATTGTGTATAGCTTCAATGCTGACCTGGGTACCAATTCCGGTTCTGGATTTGTAACGAGTGTAGATGAAAACAAGTGGTACTCATTCAATACCAATGATGCCACACCTATGTTGGCAGAATACACGGGTACCCTTCAAACCAAGAGTGGATACGCCACCCACTACACAAACGACTACCTATGGACACCTGTGGGCGACGCATACGGATTTAAGATGTATAACCGCTATGCATGCAAGAATCAAGGGCAGAACAAACTCGTTATGACAACAGCATCTATAGCAGCCGGTCAAACCGTTACGATGCATGATGAAGTAAGCGATGAAGGCAATGGCGGAAGGGATATTTATGAGCTGATAGCAAATAGTACAACCACGCCTGGTTATTTCCGCGTACACCCAATGATGAACAAAAGTGGCATACAATACTATATGAACTGCAACAGTAGCACGGGAAAGATGACGCTCAGCGCAACACCTACAGAATGGACATTTGGACTGAGCGAGGACATGATGCGACCGTACCGTGAGGCTGCTGGCTACGTAGGCGGTCTGAATGCCGCTGGCAAGGCTGCCTACGATACTGCTCCTGAAAATGAAACCGAATTCCAAAAACTCCTTAGGCTTCAAGATGTAGTATATAATCACGACAATAATCCAGCGAATGTTAACTTCATCGTACACTATACCCCTGGCTACTACCGTCTGCACTCTCAGCCTGGCTCTTCAGGCATCACTACAAAACGCTATGTCAGCGGATATACGCACAAAATAGAGTTGACGGCAGGAGATGGAAGTACAGCAATTCCTATGCATTTCTATGAGGTGGAAGAATATAACATTAAAAATCCTGTTTTCTCTGACCTTGGCACCGCCGGTACCAACTATACTGGAACAAATGCCACACAAGGTGACATACCCCTTTCTACAGTAAACTGCGACCCTGCAAGCATCTTTAAGTTTACTGGAGAAACTT
>Ga0310695_10005206_pt1 | contig 22959 bp, 24 predicted proteins | sample RumenRJG_04DNA_FD_203882 | JGI IMG/M metagenome (GOLD analysis project Ga0310695, IMG submission 203882) | Bovine rumen microbial communities from Lethbridge, Alberta, Canada - RJG_04 (v2) (version 2) | ecosystem: Host-associated > Mammals > Digestive system > Stomach > Rumen | place: Canada...
CGAGGAAAGTTTTTTTTGCTATAAGCTTTTGCCCACCACCCGCATAGCAGGTGGTTTATTGTGAAAACATTCCGCTTCGCTCCATATTTTCACCGGCTCATGCGCCGTAATAAAAAAACCGCCATCTTTTGGCGGTTTATAGTTTGCCTCGATTCACCCTAAGTGAATGGCATTTTATGATACCCTGCTTAATATGCAGGCGGAATATTTTCTACTTACAAGACTCCAAAGGAGTCGGCTCTCTTTGTCGGAAATTGCATAACGCCTCCCTTTCGTGTAGCTGGTGTGCGTCCTCATCTCGCTCCTTGCTTACAATTTAATAATATCATACATCTGTCAGAATGCAAGCTTTTTTTTCGAAAAAATATAAAAAATTAAGAGAAATTTGTTAAAACACAAATAATTTCTTCGACTGAGTGAAAAATTTGAATCTGCCCGCAATCACTCTGCGCGTCTTTTTCAGGATTTTTTATCACGGCAATTTTCATTCCTGATTTTTCTGCCGCACGGATTTTTTCAAAATAGCCGCCTTTTGCGCCGCTTTCTTTTGTCAGAAGAATTTTTGCCCCGCTTTCCTCAAACTGGCTTGTGTTCGTTTCTTCGGAAAAAAGCCCTTGCATGGCGATGATTTGCTCCTCTGGGATTCCACATTCCCGGCATATTTGGACACTTTCTTCGGATGGAAGAACCCGCACGATTAGCCGTGCTTTGTCCGTGATTTTCTGGCAGATTTTTGGCAGTTCCTTGCTACCTGTTGTCACGAAAATCTTTCCGTTTTGAGATTCAAGCCAGTCCGCCGCGGACGAAATATCGTCGAAATAAAGGAGATTTTTGCGTTGAATTGCTGAGTCGTTTGAGGCTTCTTCGTTTTCGGTGTTTCTTGCCAGCCTCAGATATGGAATTTTTGTGTAACTACACGCTTTTTTTATTTCTTTTGAAACTTCCGTAGCAAATGGATGAGTGGCATCGACAACAAAAGCATAATTCTCTTGTAAAAAAGCCGAAATCATTTGCATGGAATCCAATCTTCCTTGCAGGACGGTGATTTTTTCGGATTTTGGAAGAAGTTTCGCTCCGTATTCCGTAGCGACGCTTATCGTGATTTCAAATCCGGATTTTGAGAGCCGTTCGGAAAGTTCGCGACCTTCTGTTGTTCCTGCAAAAATGAAGATTCTAGTCATTTTTCGTCCGAGCCCGATTTTTCAAATTCGTATCCGCGCGGGGTGACAAGCTTTTTTCCGCCTGAAGTTTCAATCACTTTTATGGAAGAATTTCCAATGAAAACCGTGGTGAACATATCAAGTTCTGCGGTAGAAAGCTCTTTGAGAGTTAAAATTCCGCACTCCTCTCCTTCACGCCCGATATTTCTCGCATAACCGCATGGCCTGTCTTGGGGAAGATTTTTGAGCAAAATTTGGCAGGCTTTGAATAAATAGTCCTTGCGCTTGTGGCTCATCGGATTGTAAAGTACAAGGCAAAAATCAGCCGCTGAAGCATATTCGAGACGTTTTGCAATTTTTTCCCACGGAGTCATAAGATCGCTCAGGCTGATTACAGCAAAATCATGAATCAAGGGCGCACCCAAAAGTGTCGAGCCACTCAACGCAGCTGTAATTCCTGGCAGTACATTGATTTGGACGTTCGGAAATTCGGCAGAAATTTCGTAAATCAAACCGCTCATTCCGTAAACGCCGGCATCGCCCGAACAGATAAAGACGACATTTTTGCCTTCGCTGGCTTTCTGGAGTGCAAGCCGGCAGCGTTCTTCTTCTTTTCGCATGGGAGTGGAAAGATATTCTTTGCCGGGAAAATGGTCTTTCACAAGAGTGATGTAAACTTCATAGCCTGCGATACAGTCACAAATTTTCAACGCTTCGAGAACTTCGCTTGTAATCTGAGAGAATTTTCCTGAGCCAATGCCTGCGACGGTCAATGTGCCAGTTTTTATTTCATTCATATCCTTATTATATCATAAAATTTTGATTGAGACATCGTAAAAATTGATGTAGAATTCTGTATCTAAAACTATTTTGGAGCAAACCATGAGACTTGTATTTGTTCGTCACGGAGAACCAGATTACGAAAACGACTGCCTTACTGAAAACGGGAAAATTCAGGCAAAAAGCACAGCAGAACGGCTCAAAAAGGAACCGATAAAGGCCGTTTTTTCTTCACCAATGGGGCGAGCAAAAGAAACTGCTTCTTACACAGCAAGGAATCATGACGTAGATGTTCAAATTCTTGATTTTATGCATGAAATCAACTGGGGAGATGCAAAAACTTCCGAAAATGCAGAAAAATTGCCTTATGAAGGTCATCCGTGGACATTAAGCTGTGAGTTATTGGCTGAAAATCCAGAATATGCAATAAACGGCAGCTGGAAAAGTCATCCATATTTTAAAGACAATGTTTGCATGAATTATTATGAAAAAATTTCCACAGGTTTCGATAATTTTCTCTCGGAATTTGGCTTAATCAGAAAAGGAAAAGCTTATTATTGCGAAATTCAGAACAATGACACTGTCGCACTGTTCGCTCATGGTGGATCTGGAGCAATTATGTTTTCACATGTTTTGAACCTACCTTTTCCTTTTGTTCTGGCGACCTTGCCTTATAGTGTATGCTCGGTGTCAATTATTGAATGGTATGCCGAAAAAGGCGGTATCGCAATTCCACGGCTGGAGCTTTTTAACGATATGAATCATATTGATTCGTTCACGCTCGAAAAACTTCATTTTGAAAAATAAGCGTTAAACCAGGAAGTTTTTTAGTTCATCAGGGATTTTCAAGTCGATTTTTTTGATACCGATTGCAAGTGTCATGCCGTTTCTAGCGGTTTTTGGCACAATCAGTTCGTCTGCCCCCGCTACAAAAACCGCCCTTTCGCACACATTGTCTGTGCCGAGAGTTTTTTCTACAAAGTCGGAATGGCTAACTTTTTGAGTGATTTTGTTCAATTCTTCGGCTGGAAAAGTGACGAACGGTAGTTTTAAACTATTTGCGAGCAAGATTATTGCATTTTCGTCTTTCTTTTGGTTGACAGAATTTACAGATTCTAATGAACGATAGTCTATTTCGTAGGATTCAAGAGTTTCTTTTACGAAATTTTCAAGTTCTTCGGCAGATTTTCCTTTTTTACAGCCGATTCCTAGAACTATGCTTTTGGGAATCAATGAAAGTATATCATTTTTGATATATACTGAAATTGTGAAATGAGGAATTTCGTTTGCGCCTTCGGTCTTTACAGAAAGTCTTTTTGCGGCAAAATCCTTCGCAAGATTCATGTCGTTGATTGCGAGATTGTTTTTGGCAGCAAATTCGTCAATAGCTGTGAGATTGTTCACATCGCTTGCCGTGGTGATTACAGGAACTGCCCCGATTTCAAGCGCGATTTTTCGTGCAAGTTCGTTCGCGCCACCGATGTGCCCGGAGAGAATCGGAATCACAAAACTGCCCTTCTCATCTATCACAAGCACCGCCGGATCCGTTTTTTTATCTTTGACAAAAGGTGCAATCGCACGGACAGCAATCCCTGCCGCCCCAATAAAAACAAGCGCATTCCCACTACAAAAGTGAGCTTTTACCCAATCAGAAAGCGTTATGTCACGAATAAAAACCGCCGAATCACAACAAATCCGCTCCGAAAGAGAAACTCCCGCCTGAGTAAAAGATATTATATGCACAGCCATAATGCTTCTAAAATTATAGCAGAAAATCCTATGTTTATCATGGAAAAATTAGTGTAAAAACTGCCAGAGATTTTTTTACACTAATTTTTTACAGGTGTCTTGTCAGGTGTAAAGAAAAGTGGTATCTTCTTAACACGGTATTCGCCAATTAGACTTGCGGAGCCTTTAGAGGTACAAAATGACAAATCCTGCCACAAATGAAATCACGGCTGAGATTAAAAAACTTGCGGCGGAGCGAGATGCTGTGATTCTTGCTCATTATTACGTTGACGGACAGATTCAGGAAATTGCGGATTATGTCGGCGATTCCTATGCACTTGCCAAAATCGCAAAAAATGACCCGCGCAAAACAATCGTATTCTGCGGAGTTACATTCATGGGAGAGAGCGCATGCATTCTCAATCCTGACAAAACAGTTCTTGTTCCGAACACAAATGCTGTCTGCCCTATGGCTCTCATGGCCGATCCAGAAAAAATCGCTGAGATGCGCCAGAAATACGAAGACCTTGCTGTAGTCTGCTACATCAATTCAACTGCCGAAATCAAGGCCCTTTCTGACGTTATCGTAACCTCTTCAAATGCCCTTAAAATCGTAAAATCACTTCCAAACAAAAATATTTTCTTTATTCCAGACGGAAATCTTGGCCGCTACGTCGCCGAGCAAATTCCAGAAAAAAACGTGATTCTCAACAAAGGATTCTGTCACGTTCACACAAGCATCACTGCCAGCGAAATCGAAAAATGTTTCCGCGAACATCAGAATGCAAAAGTTATTGCCCACCCCGAATGTATGAAGGAAGTCGTTGATTTATCGGATTATGTGGGAAGCACAAAAGAACTGATTGAATTCGTCAAAACTGATGATGCACAGGAGTACATCGTCTGCACAGAAAGCGGCGTTCTGCATGAAATGCAAAAAGTTGCTCCCGGCAAAAAATTCTATTTCGTGGGCGCAAAGCAAATTTGCCCGAACATGAAGAGAATCACACTTGATAATATACGAGATTGTCTTAAAAATAATACACCAAAAGCATTCTGTTCTGATGATCTGCGTGAAAAATCTTGCAAGCCTTTGGCCAGAATGTTGGAGATAGCAAAATGATTCAAAATCAATACGATGTCGTAATCGCCGGAACCGGTGTCGGAGGCCTTTACTCTGCGCTGAATCTTGATTCTGACAAAAAAATCCTCATGATTACCAAGGCAAAGGTTGAGGAATGTGACTCTTTTTTGGCTCAGGGCGGAATCTGTATGCTCAAAAACGAAGCGGATTATGATTCATATTTTGAGGACACGATGCGGGCTGGTCACTACGAGAACAACAAAAAATCCGTGGACACCATGATTCGCAATTCCCAGAAAACAATCCAGCGGCTCATTTCTTATGGTGTCGATTTCGAGCGAAACGAAGACGGAAGCCTCAAATTCACAAAAGAAGGCGCACACTCTACCCCGCGAATTCTTTTTCACCAGGATATTACCGGAAAGGAAATCACAAGCAAACTTCTTGCAGCTGTAAAAAGACTCCCGAACGTTCAGATTCTTGAAATGACCGAAATGACTGATATTATAGAAGAATTCGGAAACTGTACGGGAATTGTCGCAAAAAATCTTGTCTCAGGCGAAGAATTTAAAATCAACGCAAAAGACGTGATTTGGGCGACCGGCGGCATTGGCGGAACTTACCGGCACTCAACGAATTTCCCTCATTTGACCGGCGACGCGCTTACAATTGCAAAAAAACACAATATCCCTGTAATTCACGAAGATTATGTTCAGATTCATCCGACAACGCTTTTCGTAAAATCTGAGCAGGGCAAAAAAGAACGCTCATTCCTAATCAGCGAGTCTGTCCGCGGCGAAGGCGGCATTCTTCTGGACAAAAATCTCAACCGCTTCGTAAATGAGCTGCTTCCGCGGGACAAAGTGACAGAGGCAATCAACGAGCAGATGAAAAAAGACGGAACCGAGCACGTCTGGCTCAGCATGAAAGCAATTCCAGCCGGCGTTATCAAAACTCATTTCGAACATATTTACGAAAGATGCCTTGAAGAAGGCTTGGATTGCACAAAAGATTTGATTCCTGTTGTTCCGGCTCAGCATTATTTTATGGGCGGAGTTCAGGTTGATGACGACTCAATGACAAGCCTGAACCATCTTTATGCAGTTGGCGAAACAAGCTGCAACGGAGTTCACGGTAAAAACCGCCTCGCAAGCAATTCACTTTTGGAAAGTCTTGTTTTCGCAGAAATTGCGGCTACAAAGATCAACCGCGAATCACAGGCTCTTTCATTAAAAACAAAAATCGCATGAAGAGAACTTTCACAGGAGAAAAAAAATGAACACAATTACAATGGGTCTTAATGTAGATAATTTGATTCTTTCGGCACTTCGCGAAGATATTTCCAGCGAGGATGTCTCAACAAATGCCGTAATGCCAGAACGTCAGGAAGGAGTTGTAAATCTTCTTGTAAAGCAGGACGGAATTATCTGTGGTCTTAAAGTTTTTGAACGGGTCTTTACCCTTCTCGATCCAACAACAAAATGCACTTTCACAGCAAAAGACGGAGGCGCTGTAAAAAATGGCCAGAAAATCGGTGAAGTCACAGGTGATATTCGGGTTCTTCTTTCTGGTGAGCGAACAGCCCTCAACTATCTTCAGAGAATGAGCGGAATCGCAACTTACACAAACAATGTCGCAAAACTTCTGGAAGGAACTTCAACAAAACTTCTGGACACACGAAAAACTTCTCCGAACAACCGTATTTTTGAAAAATATGCCGTAACGGTTGGTGGCGGTCACAATCATCGCTATAACCTTTCGGACGGTGTTCTTTTGAAGGACAATCACATCGGAGCTGCTGGCGGAGTTGCAAAAGCTATCGAAATGGCCAAAAATTATGCTCCTTTCGTGCGAAAAATCGAAGTTGAGGTCGAAAATCTTGACATGGTAAAAGAAGCAGTTGAAGCCGAAGCAGATATCATCATGCTCGACAACATGGACAATGACACCATGAAAAAGGCAATCGAAATCATCCGTGCATCAAAACACAAAATTGAAATCGAAGTAAGCGGAAACGTCACAAAAGAAAATATTTCCCGCCTGACAAACCTCGGAGTTGATTACATTTCAAGCGGTGCTTTGACTCATTCAAGCCCGATTCTTGATCTTTCACTCAAAAATTTGCACGCAATCTAAAGCTATTATATAGAAGAAAAACGCATTTATGGAGCAAAAAAAACTCATCGGTGAAAAACGCCGGAACGAAATTCTAAAAATTCTCTCTGAATCACAGGAAGCAGTTCCTGGCTCAAAGCTTTCAAAAATGCTCGGAGTCAGCCGTCAGGTCATCGTAACTGACATGGCTCTTCTCCGTGCCGAGCGGAATGACATTATCGCCACAAATTCAGGCTATGTTATTTCTGGCAAAACCGAAGTCGCAAAGGGAGAGCGTAGAGTTTTCAAAGTTTCTCACACCGATGAACAGATTGAAACCGAACTTTCGGCAATCGTAGATTTGGGCGGAACAATTCTCGACGTTTTCATCGAACATAAAGTTTACGGAACGATTTCTGCCCCGCTCAACATTTCAAGTAAGCGCGACATTCAGAATTTTATCGCTGATTTAAAAAGTGGAGTTTCTACACCGCTCAAAAATATCACAGGGAATTATCATTATCACACAATCGAGGCGAAAAATTCAAAAGTCCTCGATGAAATTGCAGATTCACTGCAGAAAAAAGGCTTTTTAATCGAAGTTTGTGATTCAGTTGCGACTTATCGGGCAAAAGACTACAGCACGATGTAAAATCTTATAAAAACAGAAATTGCAATTGAAAGCAAAGTTGTCGTATACATCAAAATATTTGTCCTAAGAATATCTTTCGGCTCAATTTCACGAAGTTTGTCACCAATGAATTCTTTTTTTTCGATTTTGCCTTCGTACACAGTGTCGCCAGCAAGTTGCAAGCCCAAAGCTCCTGCTGCCACGCTTTCACATTGAGCAGAATTAGGGCTAGCATGTTTATAACGGTCGCGCAGAAAAATTTTTAGTGCGTTTTTAGGATTGAAACGATGTGTTGAAGGGAAAATCGACAGAATCAGCGAAGAAAGAATCATTAAAAACGCTGAAATTCTTGCAGGAATAAAATTTGCAAAATCATCGAGTTTGGCGGCAAAAAATCCAAAATTAAGGTAGCGATTATTTTTGTAGGCAATCATAGAATCCATCGTGTTGATAGCCTTGTAAACCATTCCTCCTGTAGCTCCAAAGAGGCTCATAAAAAAAATCGGAGCCACAACTCCATCGGCGGTATTTTCTGCTATGGTCTCAACAGCAGCCTTTGTCACGCCATTTTCATCAAGAATGTCCGTGTCTCGCCCAACAATCATTGATACGGCTTTTCGGGCTTTTATTAGGTCAAATTTTTTTAATTCTTTGTGGACTTTTATACTCTCTTTGTACAAAGATTTTGCAGCAAGGCATTGATAACACATGATGCTTTCGATTGCAAGGAAAAGAACCGGATGAACTAACTTACAAAGCAGAAGGATTATAAGCGAAAATAAAAAAGATGAAAAAACAAGTAGGAAAACAAGAAAAAATCCTTTAAAACGCTGAATTCTTGCAGAATCAGAAGATTTGTTGAGTTTTTTTTCGAGGAAAGAAATTGCCGTTCCCATAAAACGAACTGGATGCGGAAAACAATGCGGATCGCCAAAAACACAGTCAAGTAAAAATCCCGCGAGAAGAGAAAAAGCAATATGATGGCTCAAAAAAAATTCCATAAAGCCATTTTAGAATAATGATAAAAAAAAGAAAACCAAGCAAAAAAGAGGAAAACAAACCTTTTGCAAAAAGTGGTTGTTCCCTCTTTTTTAAATTATAATTTATCTACACTTCAAACAAATCTGTGCTCAGGTATCGGAGGCCTGTGTCCGGGAACACGACTACGATGTTCTTACCGGCAAATTCTTCATGCTGTGCAATTTTTGTTGCTCCCCAAAGGGCGGCTCCGCTGGAATTTCCCACGAGAACGCCGTCTGTCTTTGCGACTGTGCGTGCGGCCTCAAAGGATCCCTGTGCGTCGGCAACAAAGAATTCATCGTAAATCCCTGATTTTGGCTGGCCGTTTTCTTTAAGGCTCAAAGGAACCCGCTCAACCGGTACATCAGTAAAATTGTGGATGCCTGTGAGTTTTGTGTCAGTTGCGTTCGGCTCGATTGCAAAAATTTTAACGTCCTTGCTCTGCTCGTGAATGTAATCTGCGATTCCGCGGAGAGTGCCGGCTGTTCCAACACTTGCAACGACTGCGGCCAAGTCTCCATCGGTGTCTTCCCAGATTTCACGGCCAGTTGTGTCGTGGTGGGCTTTTGGATTGAGAGGATTTACCATCTGGTCAACGAAGTAAATGTCGTCTCCGGCAGCCTGTCGGTCACGAATGTGCTGTTTGAGAATATTCGTTGCGGCAACAAAATCATTGTTTGTGGCTTTGAGTGCGTCCTGAAGTTCCGGCACATCTCCGATTTTTGTAACGTTTGCACCAAATGCTTTCATCACCTGCAAGCGTTCCCGGCTGACACCTTCCTGCAAATAAATCTGAACTTTGTAGCCCTTCATTGCACCGAGCGCGCTCACGGCGATTCCTGTGTTTCCGCTCGTGTATTCGATGAGAGTTGTCTTTCCCGGTGTGATTTTTCCGGCTTTTTCAGCATCCTCGATGATTCGCAAGACAATGCGGTCTTTGATTGAGCCAATCGGATTGAAATACTCGACTTTTGCAAGCAGATGAGCCTTCAATCCAAGTTTTTTTTCGTATCCGTGAAGGCGGACAAGCGGTGTGTGACCGACAAGTTCCGTAAGCGATTCATGAATTTTTTTAGACATTTTGTACCTCCAAATTATTTTCAAATGAAAATATATCATCGCAATTTTCAAGGGCTGTCTTGTCGTGGCTCACCAGGATTACGGTTTTGCCTTGTGACGAAAGTTCTTTAAAAATGCGGGTGATTTCTTTGGTTTGAGTTTCGCTGACTGCATCGGTAGGCTCATCAGCGACGATAATTTTCGGGTCATTCATGAGTGCGCGGGCTATCAAAACGCGCTGATTTTCTCCGCCCGAAAGAACAGATGGATATTGCTCGGAAAGCTCCAGAATTCCGAAGTCCGAAAGAAGTTTTCTGGCATGCGAGATAATTTCTGATTTTGAAAGATTTTGTTTCTGAGAAAGGAAAGCCGGCAAAGTCACATTATCAAGAACAGTAAGATTTTCCAGAAAACTCTGCTCCTGCGACACAAATCCGATGTTAGCATTTCGGAAAGCACAGAGTTTCTTGTCCGAAAGCGAAAAAATATCAGTTCCGTCGATAAAAACTTTCCCAGAAGACGGCGTTTGAAGCCCTGTTATAATAGAAAGAAGTGTGCTCTTCCCCACCCCAGATTCCCCGGAAACCCCAAGAAAAGTGCCGTCCTTTATTGTAAGAGAAAAATCTGAAAGCACGGTCTTGTTTCCGCGCGGAGTTTGAAATGTTTTTGTAATCTTTTTTACTTCAATCACTTTACATCTCCGTAAGGCTCGATTTTTGACACCCGGACAGCACCGTTAGCGGCGGAAACCAGACACGAAAGCACCGTCACCACAAAAACAACTCCAGCAAAGGCCAGAATCTGACCTGCCCCGCACATCGCAAAAGGAAGCGAAATCTTCTGTGAAATCAGAGCGTTGAACGGAATAATAATCAGGGCTGAAAGAGCGATTCCCAAAAATGCCCCGCCTGCTCCCAGAATTGTCGCCTCACAAAAAAGCACCGACTTAAGCTGAGAACGGTTTGCACCAAGCACGCGAAGAATCGAAAATTCCCGTCTGCGCTCGTTAATCGTGATTGAAAAAACCAGCGACAGTGAAATAATCGTAATCAAAAGAAGGAGAGCCGCAATCGAATACAAAAAGACCAGGAATCCCGAAAGTTTTTCAGAGAAATTGTGGATGAATTTTTCGCCCACAATCACCTGAACGCCCGGAACCGCGCCTTTTATCCGCAAGGCAACAGAATTAGCCAAAGCATCTGGAGCAAGACGAACCAGAACCGTGCTCAGTTTATTTTTTGTGTCTCCGTCGGAAATAAATCCGAAGCCCTTTGTTCGCGCATCATCAAAAATTTTCTGCAAACTAGCCATATCGCAGAAAATCACGTTGTCCATGCCGCTACCACTTTTTGAAAGCCTTGCCGAAATTTTGTGCGGAGAGTCGAAAAACCTCACGCTTCCATGCTCAGTGTTCACATTGCAGCCCGAAAGCAAAAATTCTCCGTTCACATCAGTTTTTATGCGGGATTTTGACCAGTTCTGGACAACGAAATCAGTTTCCGGCTCAAATCCAATAAGCTGAATCGGAAAATCACAGCAGCTTTCAGAAAGGCTCGTAAGATAAAACTGACCGCTCGCCTTTTCAACGCCTTCAACCGCACGAACTGAATCCAGCACGGATCTGTCCATGTAGAAATAATTCGGTTCGCCCGAAAGGAGGACGTTTTCTGCACCCTTTTCATAGCCCTGCGGAACCACGAGCAAGTCCGCGCCCATGCGGGAACGAAGCCCTGCGATTCCACTTTTAAGACTCTGACAAAGGACAAGCGAAGCGAACAGAACGGCGGAGGAAACTGCGACCAGAGCCGCTATTAAAACCGTCCTGTAGGCTTTTCTTGACAGATTTGAAAAAGCGAGCGATTTTTCAATCGCTGACCGAAAAATCAGCGTTTTTTCCATAAAGTTACCAGCTGGATTGCAGAAATAGCGAAAATCAGGATTCCGAAAACCAGAACCGTCGGGGCTGTCACTGCATGACAGTGCATTTTTGGCATAGAACAGACTTTTGCGAATGTGTAAGGTGCGATGCCAACGAGAAGCCCCAAAACTGCTGTTACAGCTGAAAAGATGATGTTTAAATTTTTCATTTTTAACTCCTTTTTTTTAATTTTTATAAATTACAGTGAGAAGCCAGTGCGCTCACCGTTTATCTCTTTATATGTTTTTGTTTCTTTGTCGTAAGAATAGCCGTCTGGGACTCCGAAAAGCTCGATGTAACTCTGAGCGATGTATTTTTCGATATCGGTAGACTTTTTCAAAATACCTGCTTCCTGAAGCTGGCGGGCAGCCTTGTCGAAAGTCTTTTTACCGAGCGAGCGGCTTGGAATGAAGTTAAGTTCGTCCAAAAGCTCTGCGTTGAAGTCCAAATCTCCTGCGACCAGGTTGTTTTCAATCTGAAGCTGGGCTGCAAGACGAGGCTCGGCTTCGACAAAGGCACTGGCTTTCTGCAAGGCTCTTGTTACGGCAGCGGCTCCCTCTGGATTTTCCTTGAGGAGTTTGTGAGTTACGAACTGCTGGCAGCAATATTCGTTCACGAATTTTTCATCGATTCCTGTGTCGAGGATTTTTCGGAAGTTGTAAGCACGCTCGCCCTTTGTTGCGATCGGGTCATGAGCACCGATTACATCAACCGCACCGTTGTTCAAAGCGATTGCAAGGTCAGCCGAAGCGTATGCAAGGAATTCGACTTCGTTGTTTTCTGCCGTAACTCCGATTCCTTCGTCCATGAGCTTTCGTTTGAGGTTCATGACGCTTGAATCAGCAAGGCCCGGAACGCCGATTTTCTTTCCGCGCAAGTCTTTTGTTGAATAGATATCTGAATCTGAGCGGACATAATATTTTGTACATCCGACATGGATTCCCGAAGTGTACGAGATTGGAAGACCGTTTTCGATTGCCTGCATCTGTGTTGCGTACAAGCCGTAACCTGCATCGACTTTGCCAGAAGCAATCATCTCAGCAAGGGTTGCACCACCTTCGACGACCTGAACGTACTCCGCTTTCTGACCGATTGCGGCAAGTTCTTCATCGAAAAGCCCCATTTTCATTGCGACATGGACAGGGGCAGCACAAAGAGTGCCTGTCTGAAAATTGATTCGGACGACTTTCTGTGCATCCGAGCCGGAAGCCTGCTTTTTATTGCAAGCGGTGAACGAAAGAACAGCAGCGACTGCCATTCCGATTAAAACTGATTTTTTCATTTTTACCTCCAAAATATTGTATTTTTTATTTCATGGCTTAGGGATGCGTAAGGCGCGGAGCGTTCCAAAGCGACCGCAGGGAGCGGCGGAATGAAGCGCAAGCGGAACCTGGAGCAGCCCGCTCCGCCTGTTCCCTGAGCGTAGTCGAAGGGCAGGCGGGGAAGCCCCTAAATCGTGTATTCCACCTCTTGAATTTTTCCCGCGTAGTCCAAGATTTCAAGAATCTGCGTGCGGTACTTCAAAAATACGTCCTGACCACGGGCACGCGGATGACTCAGCTCCACCTTTATGATTTTTTCGACTTTGCTTGGGCGGGCCGACATAATCACAACGTAGTCGCTCAGATAAACTGCCTCATCGACATCGTGCGTGACCATCACCATCGTGGTGTCGTGCTCTTTTTTTAGCCGCAAGATTTCGTCCTGCATGGTCATTCGGGTAAAGGCATCGAGGGCACCCAAAGGCTCGTCAAGAAGCAGGATTTTCGGATGACCGACGAGGGCACGGGCAAGACTTGCACGCTGATTCATGCCGCCTGAAAGCTGGTGGGGATATGACTTTTCAAAGCCCTTCAAGCCCACAAGGTTTATGAACTCATCGACGTCTGCCTTGCGTTCTTTGTAAATGTGGCGGGCTTTAAGTCCGAACGCAATGTTTTCGCGGATTGTGAGCCATGGAAAAAGATTCGCCTGCTGAAAGGCAAATCCCCGGTCACTTCCGGGCTTTGTGATTTTTGAGCCGTCCACAGAAACGAACCCCTCAGTGGGAGTTTCAAGGCCGGCGATACAACGAAGGAGAGTGGTCTTTCCGCAGCCAGAAGGCCCGATCAGTGAAACAAAACTGCCCGCCGGAATCGTAAAATCCACGCCGTTCAATGCCGTAACCCGAGAGCTTCCGCCCGAGAAGACTTTTGTGACTCTGCTGATATTTATTTCTCCTGCCATTGATGCTCCTTTTCTCTTACCTATCTACCTAGTAGGTTATATATTTTTAAAAACATTGTCAAGTTGAATTTTTCAACATTCCGCTTTCACAGCAAAAATTGATAACACCAGAGCAAAAATTAACAAGTAAATTCGAAAAAAGCATGATAAACTCCTTCGCAAGAATTGGAGGTATAGTAGGATGGTTGATGTAAAAGGGAAATGGGCCTTTATTACCGGAGCAAGCTGCGGAATTGGTTATGGTGCGGCTTTGTTCATGGCAAAAAGAGGATGCACTCTGATTCTTCACGGGCGGGAAATTGAACACCTTGAAAAAGTTTCTGCCGAGGCAAAGGCTCTGGGCGTTGAAAAAATGCTTACCCAGATTGATGGATTTGGCTTCGGTTTATGACGGAAGTGACGTGATTGTAAGCCTGGCAGATCCCGGCTGGTGCAGAACTGATTTAGGAGGGCCGAATGCCCCGAACGCGCCGAAAACTTCTTTGCCGGGCGTTGTTGCGGGAGCTTTTGTCGATGATAAAAAATCCGGCCGATGCTTTGGTGCAGGCGACTTCTACGGAATGAGCCTTGAAGAAGCAGTCGCACACGCTGAGAAAGACATTCCGAAATATCTGGGTTCACTGGATTAATTTTTTGAACTGAATCAAATTTTTCAATTTTTAGGAGAAAACATGACTTATAAACTTTTGAATAAAATTACAGGACCGGCGGATGTTAAAAAGCTTTCCCTTGAGGAAATGACAGAACTTTCTGGAGAAGTCCGCGAGGCACTTTTTAACCGTCTTACAAAAATCGGCGGTCACTTTGGACCAAACTTCGGCATGGTTGAAATGACTATTGCACTTCACTATGTTTTTGACTCACCAAAAGACCAGCTTGTTTTCGATGTTGCCCATCAGACTTATACACACAAAATGCTCACGGGTCGCGCTCAGGCTTACACTGATGACGCTCATTTCCGTGATGTATGCGGATTTACGAATCCAGTTGAATCTGAGCACGATATGTTCTACATCGGACATACTTCGACTTCCGTAAGTCTTGCGACAGGCCTGATAAAAGGGCGGGACTTGGCCGGTGGCAAAGGAAATGTCATTGCGATTATCGGTGACGGTTCTTTGAGCGGCGGCGAGGCTCTGGAAGGCTTGGATTATGCAGGCGAAATGAAGTCGAATCTTATCATCATCGTGAATGACAACGAACAGTCGATTGCAGAAAATCACGGCGGTCTGTACAAAAATCTTTCTGAACTCCGTGCGACTGGCGGAAAATGCGGGACAAATCTCTTCCGCGCGATGGGACTTGATTACCGCTATGTTGAGAATGGAAACGATATTGCAAGCCTTATCGAAGCTTTCAAGGAAGTAAAGGACATTGACCATCCTACAGTCGTTCATGTCCACACTTTGAAGGGAAAAGGCTACAAACTTGCCGAAACCGAAAAGGAAAACTGGCACTGGGCCGCACCTTTTGACCGTGAAACAGGCGAAAGAAAATACAAAGGCGGCGGAGAATCTTACAATTCGATTTTTGCAAACTACATGCTCGAAAAAATCCAAAAAGACAAAAATATCGTTGTCGTTACGGCAGCTGTTCCTGGAGCTGTTGGACTTACACAGGATGTCCGCGAAAAAATGGGTGATAATTATGTCGATGTTGGAATTGCCGAAGAGCAGGCAACTGCAATGTGCTCGGGAATTGCCAAAAACGGCGGAAAACCAGTCTTTGTTACGAACGCGACATTTGCACAGAGAATTTACGATCAGGTCACTCAGGATGTGAGCCTCAACAAGAGCGCGGTGACAATTCAGCTTCATTCAGCTTCAATTTTCGGAATGGGAGACGCAACGCACATCGGAATTTCGGCGATTGGCATTTTCGCAAATATTCCAGGCCTGACATATCTCTGCCCGACAAGCAAAGAAGAATATCTTTCAATGCTTGAATGGAGCCTGGAGCAGAAGGAAGGTCCGGTGATTATCGCAGTTCCTTGCGATGGAGTAAACAAGGCTGAATATTCTGTAGAAAAAGATTTCGGAAAGCTCGAATATCAGGTTTGCGAGAAAGGCGAAAAAGTTGCGGTTCTGGCTTTGGGCGACTTCTTCAACATCGGAAAGAAAGTTTCGGAATATGTCGGAGAAAAAACTGGCAAAAAAGTAAGTCTCGTAAATCCAAAATTCGCTTCGGGTTTAGACACAGAGCTTTTGGACGAGCTTTCCAAGAATCACGATGTATTTGTGACTCTCGAAGACGGAATCATTGAGGGCGGATTTGGTCAGAAAATCGCTTCATACCTCGGCCGAAAGAATGTCAAAGTCCTTAACTACGGCTTTGAAAAGAAATTCTACGACGGAGTTCCGGCGAAACTAGCTTTGGAAGAAGCCCGAATCACGCCAGAACTGATTTGGGAAGACATTGAATCTTTATAATACTGACTGACAATTTCTTCAAAGAAACATTCATGGCGAGAATTCTGTAACCTTAAGGACGGTTTACAGAATTCTCGCCAATTTTATAAGCCAAAATAGGATTTGGAATCAATTTTTGTCGCTGATGATTTCATAACGAAGCCTTAGATATGAATCTTTTAAAACTTGACACTCAATCAGCTTCATAACGCCAAGAGAAGAAAGCTCATCTTCTGTAAGCAAAGATTTTCCATCAACAAGCGTGGCAGTGTCTTTTCCACCTACAAGAACAGGAGCAACAACAATATCAACAAAGTCAAAAAGTTTGTCGCGAAGAAACAAGCCGTTTATCGTGCCGCCAGACTGCACCGTAAGTCGCTCGCAACCAAAATTCTGATAAAGATATTCAAGCGCAGCTTTCAAAGAAAAGTTTTCCTGATAAAAAATATGAAGATTTTCTTCTTTTACACTGAAAGCAGGATGATTTTTGTTCGATGTGAGAAGCACAAATTCTTTTGACCGTGCACAAAAATGCCGGATTCCGTTCTCGGTCAAATGCGAATTATCAAGAATCACAAAAGACACAGGCATTTTTGTTGGATTCGGATTTTCATTCACGCCCATTTTTTTCTGAACCCGTCCTGTGTTAAAGCTCCACAAATCCGTAGTCTGTTCGATTTCATAATACTGGTGCAAACCTTCTTTCAATCCAGTAATTTTCGGGAAATCTTTGTCCACGTCAAGATTATCCGATGCACCAGTACTGATTTTTCCGTCAACGCTCATCATCATGTAAAGTGTAGTTATTGGTCTGTTCATAAAAGCCTCCGTTTCGTCTTGATGATTCAATTCTATTTGCAAAACGAAAACTTGTCCTGTCATTTTATGCTCATATTTGTCAGACGGAACGCATTCGAAGCACGGCTTGTATCTATTTTACCACTTGATTAGACCTTTCTGCCAACCAAGGACTCGCTGACGGATTTTGAACAAAGCTGTAATGATTACAGTACAGAACACGGCTATCATCAAAAGGCCAGCGTAGACTCCTGAGTAGAGCATCATAGCCTTCTGGTAGCTGATGTACCAGCCGATTCCGTATTTTGCACCGAACATTTCTGCTGTCATGAGCGCGATGAATGCGGCACAGATTCCGTTGAACACGCCCTGAAAAATGTTCGGAAGTGCTGCCGGAACTGCAATTTTGAAAATCTGGAAAAAGGTTCCTGCTCCGAGCGTGCGGCCAACTTCAAAATAAACCTTGCTCGTGTTCTGTATGCCGGAACTTGTCATAAGCTGAACCGGGAACCACACGGCGAGCGCGATGATGAAAACACTTGCTCCGAACGGCGTTGGGAAGGTGGTCAACACCAGAGGAATCCATGCCGTGGCAGGAATAGGACCAATCAGCTTTATGTAAGGGTTTATCCAGTAATACGCTTTTTTTGAAAATCCCAGGCACACGCCAGTGATAAAGCCAGTGATTATTCCCCATATTACGCCTAGAATCAAAAGCCGGAAAGAAAATCCGATACACTTGAGCAAAAGCGGAGTCTGCTCCACAAAAATCGCAAGAATATTGTCAAAGGTTGGAAAGAAAATCACTGGGAGCAGAGCAAATTTGGCGGTCACAAGATTCAGAACCGAAACTAAAACTCCCGAACCAAAAAAGAAAGCCCCCTTCTCCACCAGAGACTCGCGGATTTTCGCTACAAAGAAAGATAAGGCAAAAAACACGAGCGTGACCGAAAGCAATATATATAGAAGAAAGTTGTAATAATGCTTAGTTGCCGCCGGATGCAAGGAACTGTCAGCAAAAAAAGTTTGCACCAGAAGTGCCAGAAGCACTCCCAATGCAGGAAAAGCACGATAAAGAACATTTTTTAAATTAAGCATTTTTACCTCTGTTTTACCTAGTGTTTAGCTAGGTAATAAGATATAGGATTATACCTACTTAGTCAATGGCTTTTTAATAATTCCATTTAATCAGTTTTTTCTTGGCAAAATTGATGACCGCATTCAAAGCCGTTACAACTAGACCAATAAAGAAGATTCCACTGATAGCCTTTGTGTAATTTGCAAAGTTTAGCGACATTCGCACGTAAAAGCCCATTCCAGAATCCGCCCCAAGCATTTCCGCAGCTGTCAAAGTCATCAATGCGGATGCAAGGTGAATTGGAAGACCGTTGATTATTCGTGGCAAATTGAATGGAATAATGATTTTGAACAAAATTATTGGCGTTGAAAGATTCAAAACTCTTGCGGAATTTATGATTCTTTTTTCAACAAAAGCCGTATTGTTTATTGCCCCCATGAATGTGCTCCAGAAATTCGTCAAGAAAATAACAAAAATCGAAGCCATTCTGAAAGTCGGCATTATAAGAACGACATAAGGCGTGTAAATCAGTGGCGGAACTGTCGAAACAGCCTTCGCAATTGGATAAATCGCTTTTGTAAGTCTGGGATTCCAGCCAACAAGAGTTCCCAAAATTACCGCAATCACAATGGAAGTCGTCATTCCGACCAAAAGAAGATACATTGAACTGAAAAATCCAGCGATAATCAGCGCATAATCCTGCACGAACACATAGAACACGTTTTCAAGAGCTGGCACAAACACATACGGAAGCAAATTAAGCCTTGAAACAACAAGTTCCCAAATAAACGCAACGATGAAAACGAAGCCTGTGATGTCTTTAGCAGCCTGAGATTTCGACTTCTTCCGCAAACTGAAAATAAAGCGGAGTTCAATCAGAACAAGGACAATCGCGAACACAAGCGGACTTTTTAAACCGATTCGCATTCCTGTCGCATACTTGCTCGGAAATAAAAAACACAGCAAAGTGAGCACGAAGAACAGATTTGCCAGATTAAGCACATATTTTGAAAGAAAATTTTTCATAGGTTTCCTCCCTCGCTGTCGATAAGTTCGCTTGTCTCGTTGTAAAAATATTTGACAAGTTTCTGATAAAGTTCCTTGTATTCCTTGCTTTCCTGAATGTACGGATAATTTCTTGGACGCGGCAAAGTGTCCTCAATCACGGCGTAAATATGCTTCGGAATCATGAAAACGATTCTGTCTGCCAGAAGTTCCGCCTCGTTCAAATCATGAGTGACGAACACGACGGTCTTTTTCTTTTCATCTTCACGCCACATTTTGAGCAAAAGATTCTGTAAATTCTCGCGGATTTTTGCGTCCAAAGCACCGAAAGGCTCGTCCATCAGTAAGATTTCCGGGTCACAGGCCATGGCCCGGGCAATAGCAACACGTTGCTGCATTCCACCCGAAAGCTCACCCGGAAGTTTGTTCTCAAAGCCGTTAAGTTCAACCCGCTTCAAAAATGTAGCTGCGATTTCAGCCGCTTTTTTCTTTGAGACTTTTTCTCCCCGTTTTTTGTAAGTCTCGTACACGGCAAAAGCGACATTTTCCAACGCAGTCATCCACGGGAAAAGGGAATAGCTCTGAAATACGACAGCTCGTTCTACTCCTGCTCCGTGAATTTCCTTACCGTTGATTTTGACACTTCCACTTGTGGCTGTCTGTAACCCCTCCAGAACTGAAAGCAAGGTGCTTTTACCGCAGCCAGAAGAACCGACGATACAGATAAACTCTCCCCGATGTATCGTAAGGTTGATATTTTGCAATGCAGTGTATGAATTTTCATCACTTTCATAAGTCAAAGTAAGATTTTCGATTTCAATCACAGGTTTGGGACTTGTCTCAGCCATTTGTGCCTCCAAAAATCTTTTTGAAAATCTGAATGACACGCTCATTTTCCTCTGGTGTTCCGATTGTCAGCCGAATCATCGTTGGAAATCCATATTCTGAGCCTCCGCGAATTAAAATTCCTTCCTTTAAAAACGCTTCGACAATTGAGTCTGATTCGCGCCCCACATCAAAAAAGATGAAATTCGTGTTTGAAACAACGTAAGAAAATCCAAGTTCCGAAAAAGCTTTGTAAAAAATCTTTTTTTGCTCATGAGCATTTTTTACAGTAACTTTTTTAAATTCTTCATCACGCAAAGATGCAAGCGCAGCGAATTGTGCTGGAGCATTCACATTCAGCGGAATCCGAACCTTGTTCAGTGCGGAAATAATTTCTTGATTTGAAATTGCATAACCCACACGGAAACCAGCAAGACCTTCTGCCTTTGAGAATGTGCGCAAAATCAACACATTGTCATATTTTTTGAAAAGCGAAATTGAATCTGGGAAGTTTTCTTCCTCAACGAAATCAACATAAGCTTCATCAAGGATTACAAGAATATCGCTCGGAATCTTTTGAAGGAAATTTTCCAGCTCTGATTGCGTAAAAATTGTGCCGGTCGGGTTATTCGGATTGCACAGCCAGATAATTTTTGTTTTTTCTGTGATGGCCTCGGCAATTCCGTTCAAATCGACATGGAAATTCTTTACAGGAACACCAACAAATTTTGCATCGAAAATCTGCGTGACTGTTTTGTACCAGCCAAAGCTTGGCAACGCAGCAATCGTCTCGTCTCCACGGTTCAAATAAGCTATTCCTGCGAGATACAAGAGTTCAAATGAGCCGTTTCCGATTACAAGATTCTCTGGAGTAAGACCGAATTTCTTTGCAAGCTCCGAACGGAGATTATACGAACTTCCGTCTGGATATCGCGAGCTGATTTCCTTCAACGCATCCCAGACATTTTCTGAAAAGCCGAGGGTGTTTTCATTTGCAGCAAGCTTGGTGATCTTTTCAAGGCCATATTCTCTCTTTAATGTGTCCACGCTCCGTGCGGCACGATAAGGCGGGAGCGATTCAATGCTCTGTCGTGGTTTTACGCTCATTTTTGCCCCCTAAAAATTTTTGTAAGTGAATCAGCTTTGACCAATGCAGCTTTTATAGCCGATTTTTCCTTGTATGGAACATAATCAAAGATTTCTGGAACCTGCTCAGAAATGAAGTCCAAATCTTTTTCAGTTGTGATATTAAAATCTTTAAGAACATGTGCATTTTCGTACCGAGAAAAGATTCTTATCGCTTCAAGAACTTCTGAATCAGACTTCCCTTCAAGAATAAGCTGGGTCACAATTCCGAACGCAACCTTCTCACCATGAAGTTTTATGTTTGAATGGTGAAGCCGTGTGGAAGTGTGGTAAAACGGATGAGCAAAACTATAATATCCGTGCTCTCCTTTGAAACTGCCCGCAAAACCTGCGAGATAAATAATCGCATCAATCACGTTTTTCGCAGCCTCGCCATAAACGCCATTCTTTGAGTCAAAAATTGCCTTAAAAGTATCGCGTTCCAGATTTTCAAAAGCAATTTCCGAAGCTTTGAGCGCGATTGCCGAAGGAACATCTTCCGGGAAAAATTCAGTCGTTGGGCGAATTTCATAAAACTTTGCGAAGGTGTCTACAATACCAGAAAACAAATACCTTTCTGGGGCTGTAAAAATCACTTTTGGATCAGCAATCACGAGCTGAGCTGAATTTTTGTTCAGTCGGCTTTTGACATATCCGCCCTCGTCATCATACTGAATTGTAACCGCAGCCCAAGCGGCACAAGTCGCAGCAACGGTTGGCACTGTAATGGCCGGCAAGCCAAGAATATCAGCCGTGGCCTTTGCTGTGTCCAAAACTCTTCCGCCGCCAATCCCGATTATTACATCAGAATTTGCTGCTTTCGCCTTTTCTGCATAAGAATCAAACTGCCGCTGTGAAGGATAGCCCGAAAAAGCCTCGATGTTTTTTACTGAAACTCCATTTTTTTCAAGCGAAGCAAAAAACTCTTCTCCGACAGCCTTTTTTGCCTTTTCACCTGCAATTATCAACGGATTCTTTCCGATTTTAGAAATGTATTCGCCAGAGCGCAAAATGCTTCCAGCTTCGTTTATATAAGTTTTTGGTGTTTTAATTGTAAGCATAGGGCTCCCCTTTTTTACAAGTTTTTATAATTAAACTGTGGATGTTTGTTATTGTTTTCAAGGAAGTAAGTCCACATGTCCTTATAGAACTGCTCGTTCGGGAATTCTGCGATAACTTCCTTCAAAGCATCCGCATACACGGAAATGTTATAGAAATCAGAAAGTTCCACTCCGCGAGGAATATAATTCCAGTCAAGAAGAATCTGATAATCACCTACAACGCCATTGTAATTCGGGTCAGGATTGTATCTTGCCCCTTGGCTTGTCTTTGGACTGTAGTAAGTTCTTCTGACAAAATCCTCGTCCTGATGTGTGGCACGGACAATCGAATCGACAGCCTCTTTTTCATCTTCAAGATAGATTTTATAAGCACGGATTTCACCCTTCAAAAGCCGTTTGAAAGCTTCCTTGTTCTTGTTGAAGCAAGTTCCGTTCGCAACCTGGCGGCAGCAGATGTAATCTTTCTGCAAATCAACCTCTGGAAAAAGATAAACAACGCCCTGAGAAATTGCACTCTCGACATAAGCCGCGCTCACGAATGCAATATCAACAGCACCTTTTGAAACCGCCGCAATCAAAGGCTCGTTTTCGTTGTAGAATTTATATTTAACTTCGTCATCGATTTTGAATCCGTATTCCTCGCGAAGAACATATTTTGAAACCAGCTCGGAAGTCGAAAGGAGTTTTACGCCAATTGTCTTTCCCTTCCAATTGTGAATATCCTTTACTTCTTCAGCGACATTTTTGTTGGCCATCACAGCCATTCCGCCAGTGAGGGTTCCGCCGAACAGGATTTCATCTGCGCCCTGCGCACCGTAGCTTAAATGCGGAACAAGCTCAAAAGTGATAAAATCAAGTTTGCCTGCACTCACTGCCTCAAAAGAGCCGGAACGGTCAACAAGCTCAATATCAATTCCAAGATTGTAATCCGCAAAGAATTTATGTTCGTCTGCAATCTG
>Ga0310695_10005207_pt1 | contig 22950 bp, 18 predicted proteins | sample RumenRJG_04DNA_FD_203882 | JGI IMG/M metagenome (GOLD analysis project Ga0310695, IMG submission 203882) | Bovine rumen microbial communities from Lethbridge, Alberta, Canada - RJG_04 (v2) (version 2) | ecosystem: Host-associated > Mammals > Digestive system > Stomach > Rumen | place: Canada...
GTCTTCTTGGAAGTTAACTTCCCAAACTCAATTGCAATCGTTGCCATAATTTTAACTATTTAAATTGTTAATTCTGGAACGATCCTTGCGTCATTTCAATCTCGATGCCGCTGCATCACCTCTCTTGCGTCAATCGAAATCTTACTGCGTCATTTTGTAAGTATTTCGAAATTTTCGATTTCTTTACATGTCCTCCGAAATTTTTGCGGCTATTTTGCGGCTATTTTCAGATTTTGCGGCTATTTTGCGGCTATTTTGCGGCTATTTTTTTTCCAAATTTGGCTGTCATTTCCAAAAATGGAAACTAAATTTCGGGGCATAAAAAATCGGGAACTCCCTTTATTTACTGGAGATTCCCGAATTTTCTACCTTGGGTGCCCGGACGGACTCGAACCGTCGACATTCAGAACCACAATCTGACGCTCTAACCAACTGAACTACGGGCACCATGTTGGTTTTGCGGGTGCAAAGGTACATAGATTTTTTTAATCTGCCAAACGTTTGGCTCTTTTTTTGAAGAAAAATTTGTCTTTTTGCTGTTTTTTTCGTAACTTCGCCACCAAAACATTAAAACTTATGGCTACAGTAGACGACAAAAAAGTGATTTTCTCGATGGTTGGCGTGAGCAAGACCATCCAGCAGAACCAGAAACAAGTGCTTAAAAACATCTATCTCAGCTTCTTCTATGGGGCGAAGATTGGCATCATTGGTTTGAATGGTGCTGGTAAATCGACGCTGATGAAGATTATAGCGGGACTTGACCAGCAGTATCAGGGACAGGTGGTGTGGAGTCCTGGCTACTCGGTGGGCTATCTGCCACAGGACCCGCCATTGAACGAGGAGAAGACGGTGAAGGAGAACGTGATGGAAGGCGTGCAAAGCGTTTATGACGCATTGGCCGAGTACGACGACATCAACGTGAAATTCGGGCTGCCCGAATACTATGAAGACCCTGACAAGATGGACAAGCTGATGCAGCGTCAGGCCGAGTTGCAGGACGTGATTGATGCGACGGATGCATGGAACATGGACTCGAAGCTGGACCGTGCGATGGCTGCGCTGAACTGTCCTCCTGGTGACTGGAGCGTGAAGACGTTGTCGGGTGGTGAGCGTCGCCGTGTGGCATTGTGTCGCCTGTTGTTACAGAAGCCCGACGTGCTGCTGCTTGACGAACCTACGAACCACTTGGATGCAGAGTCGATAGACTGGTTGGAGCAGCACCTGCAGCAGTATGAGGGTACGGTGATTGCCGTGACCCACGACCGCTACTTCCTGGACGATGTGGCCGAATGGATTCTGGAACTGGATCGTGGCGAGGGTATTCCCTGGAAGGGTAACTACTCGTCGTGGCTGGAACAGAAGTCGCAGCGTCTGGCCCAGGAGGAGAAGCAGGCTTCTAAGCGTCGTAAGACGCTGGAGCGCGAGTTGGAGTGGGTACGTATGGCGCCGAAAGCCCGTCATGCGAAGGGTAAGGCCCGTCTGAACTCGTATGAGTCGATGCTGAACGAGGAGCAGAAGCAGAAAGAAGAAAAGCTGGAAATCTACATCCCCAACGGACCGCGCCTGGGCAACAAGGTGATTATTGCCGAACACGTGGCAAAGTCGTTCCCGGAGAAGGAACTGTTCAAGGACCTGAATTTCATCCTGCCACCCAACGGTATTGTGGGTGTCATTGGTCCCAATGGTGCAGGTAAGACCACGCTGTTCCGACTGATTATGGGACTGGAACAGGCTGATGCGGGTACGTTCAGTGTGGGTGAGACGGTCAGACTCTCGTATGTCGACCAGCAGCACAAGGACATTCTGCCCGATAAGTCGGTGTATGAAGTGGTCTCTCAGGGCAACGAGACCATCCGCATGGGTGGCAAGGATGTTAATGTACGCGCGTACCTGAGCAGGTTTAACTTCAGTGGTGCCGATCAGGAGAAGAAGTGTGGCGTTTTGTCTGGTGGTGAGCGCAACCGTCTGCACCTGGCCATTGCCCTGAAGCAGGAAGGTAACGTGCTGCTGTTGGACGAGCCTACCAATGATATTGACGTCAACACCCTGCGTGCCTTGGAGGAAGGCTTGGAGGCCTTTGCCGGTTGTGCCGTTGTCATCAGTCACGACCGTTGGTTCCTGGACCGTATCTGTACACATATCCTGGCCTTTGAGGGTGAGGGCAACGTGTTCTACTTTGAAGGCAACTACAGCGAGTATGAGGCTAACAAGGCTATGCGCTTAGGACTGGATGAACCCAAGCGTGCAAGGTATCGTAAGTTGATGGAAGAATAAAACAAAAGAGGCACTCCGATTGGGGCGCCTCTCTTGTTGTATACCAATACAAATTACTTCTTCGTAGAATCTGTAGCAGCAGGCGTTGCAGCGGGAGCAGCAGCGTCGTTCTGCTGGCTGGCACCAAAGCCAGGCAGGTTGTTAGGATTGGTGACGGGGTTCTCGATGTTCTCCATCACTGAGCTGTCGGCAGTAGCTGTAGGAGCAACCCATGCGCAGACAACGCTGATAACGACCATAGCAGCAGCGAGGCTCCATGTGGCTTTCTCGATGAAGTCAGTGGTCTTGCGAACACCACCAATCTGGTTGTAAGATGCGAAGCTTGAAGACAAACCACCACCTTTAGACTCTTGAATCAGCACGATACCAATCATCAGTACGGCTGCAATCACAATAAGAATTACAAATAATGTGTACATAATGTTTTGAATTTTGAATTATTTAATTTTTGAATTATTCTTGCTGTTTTTTATTAATTTCTCTAAGAACCGGATCTGGTCGGCAAAATACGCGTTCTTGTTCGGATAGTGTTCGGACAGTCGCGTGATGATGTCGAGTGCACGCTGATAGCGTCCCTGCTTGATATAGATGCGCGCCAGCGTCTCAGTGAAGTATTCTTCCTCGCCCTCTTCTTCGTGGTCGTGGTCGTCGTCTGATGGTTCCTCAGGCAGGTCGAGCATGATACGGCCCTTCTCCTGTTCGAGGAAGATGTCGATGAGGTCTTGGCCCTTCATCTGTGGTGCGGGCTGGACATCGTCGCTGTTGTCCTCAGTAGCCAGCAGGTATGCCACATAGTCGACAGCAGCATCGGCAGGTGTGGGCTTGCGCTTGGTCTTATCGTCGGTCTCTTCATCCTTAGGAATGGAGTCGAGGAAGTTGTCGATGAGGTCGATGGTGCGGCTGGGCTGGCTGGAAGGGCTAGATGGACTAGTGGAACTAGTGTTACTAGTGAGACTAGTTTTACTAGATGAACTAGATGCCAGCTGCTGGCGCAACTGGTAGTGGGCAGCCTCAATCATCTGGAAGATGGTCTTGCGATCAGTGATGTAGATGGCAGCACGGCGCAGCTCTTCGTCGAAGGCTGGGTCGTGGAGCAGGTACAGGTTCTGAAGCATGAGCAGGCGTGCCGTCTGGAAATACGGATGCAATGCCAGCATGGAGCGCAATTCGTAGAGCGTATCGCGATCCATCCGTTCTGGGTGATTGATGAGTTCCGTTATTTCCATATTACCAGTTTGCTACTGTTGCATTAAATATCTGATCACAGATGTCCTTGATCATCAGCGTTACCAACTCTTCCTGTACAGACTGTAGCGACTGTGTTGTCTCGTACGACTGACTGGCAGTGAACGACTTCTCGAAGTCCTCCGCATGGTTGGTATTGTTGGTGAAACGCACGTTGACAGTTATCGAGAGTTCTGTCTGGGCAGAGAAACCTTCGGACGACACAGACTTGTTGCGCTGTTGGTACTGGGTAATCTCGCCTTCTATCTTCATGTCGCCGTTACGCTTAACCTGCGAGAGGCGCGTATTGCGACTGTACATATCCTTCAGCTCGTTGTTGAACATCGGCCCCATGGGACTCCACACATAGCTGGAACGAATGGGGAAGTCGTTAATCTGGATGGTCTTCGTCTTGGAGTAGTCGATGCTGGCACCGTTGAACTTGTAGCTCACGGAGCAGGCGCTGACTGCCAACAGCCAACAGCTAAAAGCTAATAGCTTATATGTCGTCTTACTTGTCCAGTCCATATTGTTTCAGTCTTCTATATAGAGTACGGTCACTGATGCCCATTTCCTGAGCAGCCTTTTTGCGATTGCCACCATTGCGGTTGAGGGCCTTTTCCAATGCCTGACGACTCCAGTCGTTGACGTTCAGATTCTCTGGCTCAGGCGACGGTTCCACGTACTCTTCTGCCTCAGCCACTTCAGCCAATGGATGTGTAATGGGCTGAATGGGCTGGATGGGTGCGAGCTGTGTTGTCGGCAATTGCGACGGAGTCTGCATAGGTGTTGTACCCTGCACGTCCTCAATCTGCTTCTTCAGCGTACTCATCTCGTGACGCATCTCGTTGACGTTCGAACGTAGCTCGAACAGAATCTTGTACAGTATCTCGCGCTCGTTCTCAAACGAGTGGTCGCCCTCCTTATGGATGGTAGCCAACTGCGTGGTCTCTTGATCCTGCGGAATGAACTTCGACAGAATCTGGGGTGTAATCATGCGGTCGGTACTCAGGATGGATAACTGCTCCGTGATGCTTTTCAGCTGTCGGATGTTACCTGGCCACTTGTAGCGCATCAGCATCAGTTTGGCCTCGTCAGTCAGCACCACCTTGTCCATGCGGTATTTCTCAGCCATCTGCATGGCAAAGAGACGGAACAGAAGTACGATATCCTCGCCACGATCGCGCAGGGCAGGCATCTGTATCTGCACCTGGTTCAGACGGTAGTAGAGGTCTTCGCGGAAACGGCCTTCGCTGATGGCTTTCTGAATGTTGACATTCGTGGCAGCCACGATGCGCACATCCGTCTTGCGTATCTCAGTACCACCAACAGGAATGTATTCGCCATTCTCCAGCACACGCAGCAGACGGGCCTGTGTGGCCATAGGCAGTTCGCCCACCTCGTCAAGAAACAGCGTACCCTTGTTGGCTACACCAAAGTAACCCTGCGAGTCGTTGATGGCACCCGTAAACGAACCCTTAACGTGTCCGAAGAGCTCAGAGTCGATAGTTCCTTCAGGAATAGCACCACAGTTGATGGCGAAATACTTTTCGCGGCGTCGTGGCGAGTTGTCATGAATGATGCGTGGCAGGATGTCCTTACCTACACCGCTCTCACCGATAATCAGCACACTAAGGTCAATGGGCGACACCTTGAGGGCGACGTCCAGCGCGTTATTCAGAGCCTCGCAGTTGCCTACGATGTTGTAACGCTGTTTGATGTTCTGAAGTTCGGTAGTCTTCATTCAGTCATTTTTAGCCAATTTGGCCGCAAAGGTACAAAGAAAATCTGACATAATGGCACACTTTGGCGGAAATTTAACTTTCTGTTGGTGTTTCTCTGCTTGTTTCGTCCTTATCAACTGCTTTTTCCTTGCGGAAAAGGTCTTTGGAACGTACGGCAAAGCGTGCCTTTTCGCCATCTTCGCGCTTTTCATGGAAAAGCTTGGGCAGCGGATTCTTCAGCGGTTCGTCGTATGTCTTGCGATTGCGGAATACGTCGATAGCCGTATAGATGGCCTGACGCAAAGAATTCTCGTCAGCCTTACCCTGTCCGGCAATGTCGTAGGCGGTGCCGTGATCGGGTGAAGTGCGTACGATGGGCAGACCTGCGGTATAGTTGACACCACTCTCCAGGGCGATGGTCTTGAAAGGTGCCAGTCCCTGGTCGTGATACATGGCCAGCACACCATCGAAACGATAGTAGGTGCCTGAACCAAAGAAACCGTCGGCAGGGTAGGGACCAAAGGCCTGAATACCCTTCTCGGCCAGTTCGTCGATAGCAGGCTTGATGATATCCTTCTCCTCAGAACCCAGCAGACCACCGTCGCCAGCATGCGGATTGAGCGACAGGACGGCAATACGTGGATTAGAGATGCGGAAGTCGCGTTTCAGAGCTGTATGGAAAATGTTAGCTTTCTCGATGATGCCTGCCTTGGTGATGGCACGTGCAATATCCTTGATGGGCAAGTGTGTCGTCACCAGAGCTACACGCAGTGTCTCGTTCATTAGGATCATCAACGCTTTCTGACCTTCACCCAGACTGGTCTCGATATACTCCGTATGACCAGGGAAGTGAAAGCCTGGACTTTGAATGGTGGCCTTGTTGATAGGTGCTGTCACCAGCACGTCGTACAAACCAGCGCGATAATCCGTCATTGCTCTGTCGAGGGCTCTGAAGGCTGCGTCGCCAGCTTCTTGCGAAGGCTGTCCTAAGTCTACCTTTACGTCGTCGTCGAAACAGGCCAACAGGTTCAGTCGGCCGTCGCGAGCCTCCTCAGCCTTGTTGATGATGCTGAAGTTGACTTCCAGATTGAGTGCCTTCTTGTGGTAGGCAGCAATCTTGGGCGAGCCATAGATGATAGGTGTGCAAAGTTCGAGGATGGTTGGGTCTGCAAAGGCCTTGAAAATCACCTCGTAACCGACACCGTTGGTATCTCCTTGCGTGATAGCCACGCGAATTTTACTTTCTTCCATATTGTTGTTATTTTGATGGGTTTGATGGGTTTAATGGGGCGAATGGGGTTGATGGGATTGGTGGGCTGTCGACAGCAGTCCACAAGCCGCGAAGATGTCCTGCCCACGTGAGGCACGGATGGTGGTGGTGATGCCGTGGTGGGTCAGATAGTCGCGCAGGGATTCCATACGTGACTCGTCGGAGCCAGGCAAGTCGACGTTGGGAATCTCGTGGAAACGAATCAGGTTCACACGACACTCCAGTCCCTCCAGCAACTTCGCAATCTCACGACCAAACATAGGGGAGTCGTTCAGTCCGCCGAAACAGATGTATTCGAACGAGCAACGGCGCTGGTGCGTGAAGTCGTATTGTTTCAGCAGGGCAATGGTCTCTTCCAGAGGCATCGCTTTCTCGGCAGGCATCAATTGCAGGCGCTGTTCGTGCAGCGGTGAGTGCATGGAAATGGCTACGTGGCATTCGCTCTCGTCGAGGAATCGCTTCAGCTTATTCCTGACACCTACGCTACTTACCGTGATGCGCTTAGGGCTCCATTGCCAGCCCCAATCGGCTGTCATGATGTCACAAACCTTCAGGACAGCATCCAGATTGTCCATCGGTTCACCTTGTCCCATGAATACAATATTAGTCAGACGGTCTACCTCAGGCAGTGCATAAATCTGGTTCAGAATGTCAGCAGCCGTCAAGTCACCCTGCCACCCCTGCTTGCCCGTCTGGCAGAACAGGCAGTTCATCTTACAGCCCACCTGGCACGATACGCATAGCGTCGCACGGTCCTTGTCAGGAATGAACACTGTTTCAACGAATTGAGAGGTGAGAGTTGAGAGGTGAGAGGTGAGAACAGGAAAGAGGTACTTGATGGTACCGTCCTTCGAGCGCTGACAGTCGATAGGAGCCAAAGCTCCTACCTCGTATTCTGCACTGAGTCGTTCGCGGTTCTGTTTCGAGATGTTCGTCATCTCGTCGATGCTCTTCACGTGCTTCTCGTAGATCCACTGAGCCATCTGCCTGGCTGTGAAAGCAGGCATACCCAAACGGCCGACAACAGCCTTCAGCTCTGCCGGAGTTAGTCCCAAAAGTCGTTTCTTTTGTGGAATCATGGGTGCAAAGGTACGAATAAGCGAGCAAAGAACCAAAGGAAAGCTCGTTTTTCTTTGTTCTTTCGAGCGAAAGTGCCTTCACCAAGGGTGAAAGGTACTACTTTTAGTTAAGAATTAAGAATTAAAAGTTAAGAAAGTTGGTCACCGTGATATTTTTTCTTAATTCTTAACTCTTAACTCTTATTTTTTTACTATCTTTGCAGCTAAAATTAACTCAAATGGTAAAATGATACAAAAAACAGATTGCTTTTTGGCTTGTCCTGACGAACAGACAACCGATATGTTGGTTAGTCAGTTGGAGAAAAGTGCGTCAGTGCGAGGCATTTATTTCCTTCAAGATATTTCCTTGCAAAGCACCAGTTTCCTGATGCATGTGGCCGAAAAGGCTACTGCCGACTTTGTCCTGCTGCAACTGAAGCCTGTGGCTATCACACTGGGTGCTGGCGCTTTGGAACGCATGATGGCTGTGGCCAGCGATACGGGTGCTGCCATGGTGTATGCAGACAGGTATGAGGTGAAAAATGGTGTGGTGGAGCGTCACCCCGTGATAGACTATCAAGACGGCTCGCTACGCGACGATTTCGATTTCGGTTCGCTGTTGCTCGTTCGTACTGCGTTGCTGCAGAAGTATGCTGCAGCTGACCGTGAAGTCGACTACCGCTATGCAGGCTTCTACGATTTCCGCTTGTTCTTGAGTCGTGAGGGGCGTTTGTTCCATCTGAACGAATTCCTCTATACAGAAGAAGAACGCGACCTGCGTGCCTCTGGCGAGAAGCAGTTCGACTATGTGAACCCTGCCAATCGTGAGGTGCAAATCGAGATGGAGCAGGCTTGTACGGCCCATCTGCGTGAGGTAGGTGCATTGGTGGATACCACTCAATATCAGGATGTTGACTTTGATGAGCAGTCCTTCGACGTTGAGGCTTCTGTCGTCATCCCAGTATTCAATCGTGCCAAAACCATCAAGGATGCTGTCGAGAGCGCACTGTCGCAGAAGGCTTCGTTCAAGTATAATGTCATCGTGGTGGATAACCACTCCACGGACGGGACCTCCGACATCCTGTCCAGCATGTTGTCATGTCATGACAACAAACTCTACGTCATCGTGCCTGACAGGACGGACCTCGGCATTGGCGGCTGTTGGAACGAGGCCATCTATAGCGACTATTGCGGACGCTTTGCCGTCCAACTGGATAGCGACGACCTCTATTCTTCGCCCAAGACGCTGCAGACCATCGTGGACGCTTTCTACAAGCAGAAGGCTGCAATGGTGATAGGCTCTTACCGTATGTGCGACTTTGAGTTGAACACCCTGCCTCCAGGGCTGATTGCCCATAAGGAGTGGACGGACGAGAATGGACCTAACAATGCCTTGCGCATCAATGGCTTGGGAGCCCCGCGTGCCTTCTTTACCCCGTTGTTGCGTAGCATAGGATTCCCCAATACCTCGTATGGCGAGGACTATGCTTTAGGACTGCAGTTCTCGCGTCATTACCGCATCGGACGTATTTTTACGGAACTGTACCTCTGTCGTCGTTGGGGCGGCAATTCCGATGCAGCCCTTTCTGTGGATAAGATTAATGCCAACAATCTGTACAAAGACCGTCTGCGCACGGTGGAACTGAAGGCTCGCCAACAGGTGCAGCAGGGTGGGGGTGAGTCGTTGACGGAATCGCCTATCCTAAGGTTCTTCAATCGTCAGTTGCAGACGTGGCACGATGTGCGCAAGCGCTATCGCGACCTGCAACAGGTTGAGACGCGTGAGTTGGTGACAGATACTATAACCCTGCAGGTCCAGTGGAATCCTGCACGTATAGGTTCTACGGGTGCCAAGATTGATGCCAAATCGATAGCCGAGCGTCCATGTTTCCTGTGTGCCAAGAATCGTCCGCAGGAACAGATGCATCGCGTCATTGATGGCAAGTACGAACTGCTGGTCAATCCGTTCCCCATTCTGCCTATTCATTTTACATTGCCTACCGTGAAGCATCAGCCCCAGCGCATTCTGCCCATGTTTGGCGAGATGTTGAAGTTGGCAGAGAGTAATACTGCTATTACCTTATTATATAATGGGCCGCATTGTGGCGCCTCTGCTCCTGACCATGCCCATCTTCAGGCTGTCAGCAGTGGCATTCTGCCTTTGCAGCAGGCGTGGCAGCGTTTGAGCCGCAATTTGGTGGAGGTTGTCAAGGATGAGGAAGACAATGGTATCTGGCAGGTGGCCGACTATCCGGCTGCCGCCTTTGTTATTCGCAGCTATCAGAAGAGTGTCGGCGAACGTCTGTTCCGACGTATCTACGATGCCTTGCCTCCTGCTGAAGACCAGACAGAGCCTATGATGAACATTATCATGTGGCAGTCCGATGGTGCTGTGCTCAGCGTGGTGTTGCCTCGTAGGAAACATCGTCCGACGTGCTATACAGCTACTGGCGATGCGCAATACATCATCAGTCCGGGTGCTGTCGATATGGGTGGACTCATTATTACACCTCGTGAACAGGACTTCCGTCGTGTGACGCCAGAACTCATTCTCGACATCTATCGTGAACTGTCGCTGACACCCGAGCAGATGCAGGAGGTTGTAGAACGCGTCAAGACTGATAAGGTGAAAGTGAAACGTGAAAAAAGTATTATTCCAAATTTTAAGGAACAGCCTAACGTCTCAGTGGGTATTGTCAGTGGTCAGAAAATCGAGTTCTCGCTGAATGCACCCTATACTGCCAAGGGCGAGACCATTGAAGGCAGGCAGACGGTGGAATTCTCGGAAGGTGGTATTCTGTGGAATGGCAACCAGTATCGCGAGCTCACCTTTACGCCTTCGAGTGCCGATGCCTCGTTCTCGTTGTTCGACGTCACCATTGGTGTCAACTTCCATTGGGAACGTAAGGAGACGCAGGTGTTCCTGGGCACCTTGCGACTGGTTGTTGAGTCAGACCAGATAACAGCCATCAATGAATTGCCTGTTGAGAAGTATTTGGCTTCAGTCATTTCCAGCGAGATGAAGGCTACGGCAGGCTTGGAACTGTTGAAGGCCCATGCCGTTATCTCGCGTTCGTGGCTCTTGGCACAGATGCGCCGTCGCGAAGAAGTTCAGGAGCATAAGAACAATTTCTTCTCGTTCATCAAGAAGGACGATGAACTGATTCGCTGGTACGATCGCGAGGACCATACCATCTTTGATGTCTGTGCTGACGACCATTGTCAGCGCTATCAGGGTATTACCAAACAGACCAGCAAGAATGTGGAACAGGCATTGAAAGCCACGCGCGGACAAATTCTCTGCTATGGCGACGATATCTGCGATGCCCGTTTCTCGAAGTGTTGCGGTGGCGTTACTGAAGAGTTCCAGTATTGTTGGGAAGATACCCCCAAACCCTATCTGGTCAGCGTGGAAGACCCCTTCTGCAACACCAACGATAAGGCCGTGCTTTCACAGGTGCTTAACGACTACGATCAGGAGACCAACGACTTCTATCGCTGGACAGTGGAATATACTGTGGACGAGATTTCTGATCTCGTCAGAGAGAAGCTGAAGGACGATTTTGGTACTATTACCGACCTCATTCCCTTGGAACGTGGCAAGAGCGGACGCATCTGGAAACTGAAGATTGTAGGTACGAAGAAAACCTTTACCATTGGTAAGGAACTCGAGATTCGTCGTGCCCTCAGCGAGAGCCATCTGTATAGCTCCGCCTTCGACGTCGAGAAAACCGAAAAGGGCTTCCGCTTGAATGGTAAAGGCTGGGGACATGGTGTAGGACTTTGTCAGATTGGTGCTGCCGTCATGGGACAGCAGGGCTATAAGTATGACGCCATCTTGCTCCACTATTACCGTAACGCTGAGATTAAGCGAATCTATTAATTTTTGACATATTGAATAACGTAATAACGAGAAAATGAAACAGAGAAATCCTTGGGCTTGGATTCCCACCCTGTATATTGCTGAGGGACTGCCCAACGTCGTTGTGATGACCGTTGCTGTAGTTATGTACATGCAATTGGGTCTAAGTGATACAGATATCGCCTTGTATACGGGCTGGTTGGGATTGCCGTGGGTCATCAAACCCCTGTGGAGTCCCTTCGTCGACCTCTATCGCACCAAGCGTTGGTGGGTGCTTACCATGCAACTGCTGTTGGGCTCGTCATTGGCGGGTGTTGCCTTCACGCTGAATGCGCCGTTCTGGTTCCAGGGCTCTATGGCCTTCTTCTTCCTCATGGCCTTCTCCAGTGCCACGCACGATATTGCTGCTGACGGCTATTACATGCTTGAACTCGACGACCACCAGCAGGTGTGGTTTGTGGGCATCCGCAACACGTTCTATCGTCTGGCCGTCATCTTCGGCAATGGTGTGCTGATTCCTGCTGCCGGTATGCTGCAACTCTGGTTCCGCAATCAGAAGGCCTTTACGTGGAGTCTCGTGTTCTACGGTATGGCGGCACTCTTCATCGGCATCTGGCTCTACCACGCCTACATCATGCCACGTTCGGCTGCCGACCAGCGCCACAATACCAATGCCCACGAGGTGGCAACGGGCATTGTGACGGCCTTCCGCACCTTCTTCCAGAAACTGCCTGCGAAAGAGATGCTCTATGCCATGCTCTTCCTGCTGTTCTATCGTTTCCCTGAGGCTCTGCTGGGCAAGATGAGCGTCACGTTCCTCATGCGTCCTAATTCTGCAGGTGGCTTGGGATTGTCACCTCAGGAGTTCGGACTGGCCAGTGGTACCATTGGCGTTATTGGCTTGACGCTGGGTGGCATCCTCGGTGGCATGTTGGCTGGTCGCGACGGTTTCAAGCGCTGGCTGTGGCCAATGGTGTGTGCCATCACCCTGCCCGATATCGTCTACGTCTATATGAGCTATGCTATGCCCGAAAATCTGATACTCATCAGCACCTGTATCTTCATCGAACAGTTCGGTTATGGCTTGGGCTTCACCGCTCTGACGCTCTATATGCTCTACTTCTCGAAGGGTGCGTTCCAGACGTCCCACTATGCCTTCTGCACAGCTTTCTCTTACCTCGGACTCATGCTGCCAGGCATGCTGTCCGGTTGGCTGAAAGACCAGTTGGGCTATAATGCGTTCTTCATCCTCGTCATGTTCCTTTGCGTCATCACCTTTGCCGTTACGGCATTCATCAAGGTCGATCCCGACTTCGGAAAAAAGACTGAAGAATAACGGCTTCCTCTCACCTCTAGCTTCTCACCTCTAATGAGACTGAGCAAGCAGAGCTTGCGAAAGTTGAAAAATAATAAAATTGAAGCGGCAGTGGTTTCACAACCGTGCCGCTTCTTGCTTTCTTAATGATAGTATTAATAATGGAAAAGAAATCTCTCTTTCTTTGCAGTTAGTTACATTTGACGGCTCAAAGGTAAGCATTATTTTCGATAAATCCAAATTTTTATTCGCTTTTTTTTACTTTTCGTGGAAAATCCTACACACAAATAGGGTTTTCCCTACCTTCAAATAGGATTATCTACTTGTTTTTTCGTGCATAATGCCCTACCTTTGCCGATGAAAAGAATAAATAACTGAATGTCGAACAATTAAAAAAATACGATTATGAAAAAGCTCTTTACTTACCTGACAGTGATGATGGCTCTTGCAGCCATGCCGTTGTTCACCAGTTGCGACGCCCGTTTCTGGGAGGACGTCGAAGATCGCGCCGAGGCTCGCACCCTTGAGGGTACATGGACGGGCTATATCGATACCTATTTCTACGACCGCTTCGGTCTCTCTGGCGACACCTACCGCACCAGCATGTATTTCGAACGTGAGAATAGCTATGGTGGTTGGGGTTACGAGGTCGACTACAATACATACAGCCGCTACGACGACTACTACTATTGCGAGTTCCGTTGGGAGGTTATCAATGGTGCCATCCGTATCCGCTACGCTGACAGCTGGAACGATGTCTACATCTACGACTACGTGCTCGACGACCGCTACTTCTCCGGCTCAATGGACGATGGTTGCTATGACCGCCGCGTCAACTTCAGCCTCTCCTACGACAGCCGCTTCGATTGGGACTATTGGACACGTGGTGTTACCCGTGGTGCCTCTGAAGACGGTACAGGCTTTAAGGCAAGTGGTGAGTTCGCAAAATAGTAGACTATATATAATCAAGGAAAAGGACTTCCAAAACGGGAGTCCTTTTCTTCTTAGATGCCTAATCCACCTTCGAAAGAGACGTCGACGGCCTTTGACTGCTGGATGCGAGAGTAGGGTGGTACGTCGTTGGTGACCCAGATGTTGCCACCGATGACGGAGTGGTGGCCAATGGTGATGCGACCAAGGATGGAGGCATTGGAATAGACGGTGACATTGTCTTCGATAATAGGGTGGCGAGGTATGTTGAGCATGTTGCCGTTCTCGTCGTACTTGAAGCTCTTTGCACCGAGGGTGACGCCCTGATAGAGGGTGACGTGATTGCCGATGATGCTGGTTTCGCCAATGACGACACCTGTGCCGTGGTCGATGGCGAAGTATTCGCCAATCTGGGCACCCGGATGGATGTCGATACCCGTTTTGGAGTGAGCCTGCTCAGTGATGATGCGGGGGATGACAGGTACGTTTAGCTCGTGCAGCTTGTGGGCAATACGGTAGTGGGTCATCGTGTTGACCACTGGGTAGCAGAAGATGACTTCACCATAGTTGCGGGCAGCGGGGTCGTTGTCGAACATGGCCTGCACGTCGGTATACAGCAGACGCTTGATTTCAGGCAGGGCGTCGATGAACTCCATAGCCAGTCGCTCGGCTTCCTGATAGACCATCTGTTTGGTGCGTGTGGTCTCGCAGTCCTCACAAAATTGCAGGCCGTGGGCTATCTGCTTGACAAGCAGGCGTGCCAGTTCCTGCATGTGGACTCCGATGCTGTACGAACGCAGAGTCTCGTCGGGCTGGCGCTGATTGAAATAGTCGGGGAAGATGATGTTCTTGACCAGCGTTACAATTTGCTTCACCTGCTCGACTGACGGCAGGGGGGCTTCTGTGGCTGGCATCATGCTGACCTCCTGCTCGCTAAGTTTTGACAGCAGGTCGACATTTTTCAGGAGTATGTTGTTATTGTTCATAGCAGTGTATGTTGGTCGAAAAAGTTTTGGACGTCTTCTTTATAAGAGTCGGAAATGGGGACGTATATGTCGCCAAAGACGACGCGCAGCTTATCGATAAGCGTTGCCTTGGGCATGTGGACAATCCAGCTGCGATGGGTGCGCAGAAACTCTGGGTGCGGCAGATAGTCATCAATTCTTCTGACGCTCATGAGCGACATAATCCTTCTGCCGTCTTCGAGATAGAAACGTGAATAGTCCTTAATTCCCTCGATACACAGGATTTCGTCAAGGGATACGCGGACGAGCTTGTAGTCGCTCTTGACGAACATATAGCGGTCGCGAATGGTTGCTGCCTGATTCTGGCTGGCACTGAACCATTCGAGGGCTTTGTTGGCTGCCTTCAGGAAGTCGTCGTAGGAGATGGGCTTCATCAGGTAGTCGAGGGCCGATACCTTATAGCTTTCGAGGGCATACTGCTGGAAAGCCGTCGTAAAGATAACCTTGGTGTTTTGGGGCACTATCTTGGCAAACTCGATACCTGAGAGTTCGGGCATCTGAATGTCGAGAAACAACAGCTGGACGGGGTTGTCGCGCAGGTGTTTCATGGCTTCGAGCGCACTGCTGTAGGTGCCGATCAGATTCAGGAACGGGGTTCTGATGGCATAGCTTTTCAGCAGTCCTGCTGCCAAAGGCTCGTCGTCAATAATTGCACATTTAATAATCATAGTATCTTTATTCATAGTTAGTTGTCTTTGATGTTTTTATCCTTTCGTATCGATAACGATGCGTGAGCGATAGGTGCCGTCGGCAGTAGGACCATGCTCCCATTGGTAATGGTTGGGGTAGGTGAGGTCGAGGCGACGCTGCACCTGCACAAGTCCGATACCGTGACCGCTATGGTCGTTGGCAGTTTTCGGATGGTTTGAGTTCTGTATGTCGCAGACAATCTTGTTGTCGGCACTCTCAATATTAATATGTATGAACGACGGCTCAGAAGGGCTGACACCGTGCTTGAAGGCATTCTCGACCAACGATATAAAGAGCATGGGGGCTACCTCCAACTGAGGATTAGCAATAAACGACTGGAACTGCACATCGACGGAATCGGACATGCGGATGCGCATCAGATTGACGTAGTTCTGAAGGAATTCCACTTCATCGTTCAGAGATACGGTGGGCTGCTGGTAGTCGTAGAGAATGTGGCGCAGCATCCTGGACAGTTCCTGAATGGCCTCCTGAGCCTTGGGGGCGTCGAATGCGGTGAGGGCGTAGATGTTGTTGAGCGTATTGAGCAGGAAGTGAGGATTAATCTGGTTACGCATGTTGCGCAACTCGGCTGTGGCACGTTCGGCCTCCAGTTCCTTTACCTTCTGGTCTGTGGTGACCCAACGGCGCGCTAAAGCCAATGCGGTGGCACCACCGGCGAAGATGGCCAGATTGAGGCTGTTGCGTGCGATGTACGAGACGGTACCAATGGTGTCTGCAGAGATATTGGCGGTTGGCACATAGATGGAGTTGACATAGACCATCCAGAAATGCAGAATGGTGCCCAAGGAGATCAGCAAAATGATGTTGATGAGCAGGTCGTAGCGGTGCTTGCCGCTAACGAACAGTCTGGGTGCCAGCACGACATAATTCAGGTAGAACACAATCATCTGGAACAGCGGCGTCATGCAAGTCATCAGATAGTGCATGAAGTTGAAACCCGTACCCCTCCAATAGGTCAGAGGTGACAGGAAAAGGAACGCCCACAGCGCCATGTGGCACGCACCTGCCAGATGCTTGTTGATGTCGAAGTAACTACCTTTACTCATGTCGGATAGCTTCTATAGGATCCATGTTAGCTGCCTTCTGGGCAGGAATGTAACCAAACAGTACGCCAATGAAAACACACACCATAAACGACACGTAGATACTCCATGCAGGCACGCTGCTGGGCATGCCGAACGAGCCGAGGAATGCGCTGGCCGAGCAACCTACAAGGATGCCTATCAGACCGCCTGTGACGGAGATGAGCACGGACTCGATAAGGAACTGGAGCGAGATAACGGGACCCGTAGCACCCACAGCCATACGCAAGCCAATCTCCTTGGTACGCTCGGTTACCGACACCAGCATGATGTTCATGATGCCGATACCAGCCACCAACAGCGAGAAAGCGGCAGCAACGACAAGGATGAGCGTAACGGTATCCATCGTCGACGACATCGTCTCCATCATCTCAGCCTGTGAACGGATGGTGAAGTCGTCGGCTGTCTCGCCTTTCAGTTTGTGGTTGTCGCGCAGCATCTGGGTCAGCTCCTCGATAGCAGCATCGGACAACTCCTCGGTGAGTGCCGAGCAGACGATGCTGGAGAAGTAAGTCTGTGCGGCAATACGCTTCATGACGGTGGTGTAGGGGGCAATGATGACATTGTCCTGGTCCATACCCCACGAGTTGTAGCCTTTAGCCTTCAGCACACCAATCACGCGCATGGGAATGCTCTTGAAGCGGATGGTCTTGCCAATGGGGTCGTGACCGCCAAACAGCTCCTTGACGACGGTGGCACCAATCAGACACACCTTAGCGGCCTTCTTGATGTCCTCTTCCGTGAAGCATTCACCTTCTTCGATGGTCCACTGGCGGATGTCGATATAGTCGATGGACTCGCCATACATGGACGAGGTGGTATTGTTGTTGCCGAAGATAGCCTGTCCGCTGGCAGTAACCTCGGGCGACACCTTTGACACGAACTTTTTTTCGCGCATGATGCGTTCGTAGTCTGCCATCTTCAGCGTCTGCATGGCTGACGGGTCTTGGCGTACACCACCACGCATGTCGGCACCCGGACGGATGGTCAGCAGGTTGGTACCCATCGTCGACAGCTCCTGACGGATGCTCTCTTTCGAGCCCTGTCCGATGGCCATCATGATGATGACGGCTGCCACACCGATGATGATACCCAGCATCGAGAGGAACGACCGCATCTTGTTGTTGGCAACGGCCTTGAGGCTTACTTTAAATAGGTTTGATATATTCATTGCTTCATTTGACTATTTTACTATTTGACTATTTTACGATTTGGCAAATAAATTGTCCAATTGTGAAATAGTTCATTTGTCCAATATATCAGTCATCTACTGGTGCTGGCAGCTTGGCTAAGGCCTCTGCTGCCGACTTGATATTCGTATTGACAGTATCCTCGCGAATCTTGCCGTCGCGCAGATTGATGTTGCGTGAGGCGTATTCCGCAATCTCAGGGTTGTGGGTCACGAAGATGATGGTGTGGCCCTGCTTGTAGAGTTCCTGGAAGAGTACCAGCATCTCGAACGAGGTGCGTGTGTCCAGATTACCAGTAGCCTCGTCGGCCAACAGCACGGCGGGCTCGTTAACCAATGCACGGGCAATGGCTACACGCTGCATCTGACCACCTGACATCTGGTTGGACTTATGTTCCAGACGGTCGCCCAAGCCTACGGCCTGCAGGGCTTTAATGGCAGCCTCGCGACGCTGACGGGCATCGTATTTCGAGTTATACATCAGGGGCAGCTCCACATTCTCAACAGCTGTGGTCTTAGCTAGCAGGTTGTAGTTCTGGAACACGAAGCCAATCTTTTGGTTCCTCAGGTGGGCACGCTGTGTCTTCGACATCGTGCGCACTGAGATGCCGTCAAGATAGTACTCGCCACTTGTCGGTGTGTCGAGACAACCCAACTGGTTGAGCAGCGTCGACTTGCCTGAGCCCGAAGTTCCCTGAATGGTGACAAACTCGCCCTCGTAAATCTTGAACGAGACACCCCTCAGCGCCTTTACCGTCTCAGAGCCTACCTGAAAGTACCGCTTCACGTTCTGCAGCTCTATGACTACTTTTCTATTGTCGTCCATAGTCTTACTTCTTACATCTAACATCAGCCATCAGCCATCTTATCTCTTAGGCTGCTGTCCGCCACCGTTACCGCCTTGCTGCTGTCTGTTATTACGCGGACGAGGCATGAAGGGGTTCTGAGCCTGCTGACCAGTTGCCTCCATTTCACCACCGCTAATCTTGAAGTCAACCAGTACCTCAGTACCTGCGCTGATGCCGCTGGTAATCTCGGTGAGCATACCGTTCGTAGTACCAACCTCTACGGCGTGCGCCTTGAAGGTGTTTCCCTCCAGCGTCCATACCTTGGCCTTAGCCTCTACGTCCTCAATCTGCTGACCTTTTGAGAGCAGAGCCTCGTTGGGCACAAAGCGCAGTGCCTTTGCAGGAGCTGCCAGCACGTCGTTCTTCTCAAGGGTGTAGATAGTGACATTAGCCGTCAAGCCGGGCTTCAGCTTCAGATCCTTGTTGGGAGCCGAGATAACTACCTCGTAGGTCACCACATTGCTCGACGTCGTGGCCTGCTGGCGTACCTGCGTTACCTGTCCTTCGAACTTGTCTTCAGGGAAAGCGTCAACGGTAAACGTCACGCGCTGACCTTCCTGTACGCCACCGATGTCAGCCTCGTCGATATCAGCAATCACGCGCATGTCCGTCAGGTCTTGCGCAATGGTGAACAACTCAGGCGTATTGAACGAAGCAGCCACCGTCTGGCCTTCCTCAACGGCTTTCGACAGTACCACACCGTCAATAGGTGAGGTAATAGTAGCGTAGCCCAGATTGGTCTGAGCCTTCTGCACGCTCTCACGACTGGAGGCAACCGACTGGCGGGCTTTGTCGTACGACAGACGGGCACTCTCGTAGTCGTTGGCTGAAACGAGGCCTTTATCGAACAGCGTCTGATAGCGGTTGAAGTTCGATGTCTCGTAGTTCAGCGTGCTCTGGGCACTGGTCAGGTCGGCCTTGGCACGATTCAGTTCGCTGATAAGGTTGGTCTTGTCGAGTTCGGCAATAACCTGTCCCTTCTTCACCACAGAGTTATAGTCAACATAGAGTTTCGACACGATACCAGACACCTGCGTACCTACGGTTACTGAGGTCACGGGCTCAATGGTTCCTGTGGCCGTAATCGAGGTGCTGATGTTCTGCTTCTCGACTTTAGCCGTTTCAAACTCAACGGTCTGTTCTTTCTTGCCACCTGACATGAACCAGATGACGAGGGCTACGAGCACTATGGCTCCGACGCCTATCCACACTTTCTTGTTCTTCATATCTTAAATCTTTATCGTTCCATTTTGATAGAATTTCAGCAGCTGTTGCGAAAGAATGGTCGTATACTTCGACTGCAACTTATTCTGCTGGGCAGTCAGCAACTTGTCCTTGCCCGTCAGCAACTCAACAATATTCTTCAGTCCAAGATTGAACTGCTCGCTCAGCAGGTTATAGCTCTCCTGCTCGCTCTCAACTGTTGCTAAGGCAGAACGGAACTTCTGCTGATTGTTGATGGCGTCGAGCCAAAGTTCTTCGACGGTGCAGTACAGGTCGTGCTGCTCGTTGTCGTAGTTTACGTGAGCTTGCTCCTGTGCGATACGGGCTTTGTTGACGTTGGTCTTGGTGCGACGGGCATCGAAGATGGGCACGTTGACAGCAACGCTGGCCGTGAGGTCTAAGTTGTTCTTCATCTGGGTGCCCCAAGCCAATGAGGACATGCTGTTGGTCGATGTGCCCACACCACCGTTGACTGTGACGGTAGGCAGCGCACCAGCTTTGGCAATCTTCATCTGCAGATTGCTCGACTCAATGCCAAGCAGGGCATTCTTGATTTCAGGACGCTGGGCCATTGCTGCCTCAAAGACGCTGGACAGCGAGGGTATTTCCGCCAACGCCTGCTGGTCGGAAGTAGCTGGAATGGCCACATCGAACGCTGTGCCTGCATCCAAGTCCAGAGCCTGCTTCAGCTGCAACTTGTATTTGGCCAACTGCGTCTCAGACTCTACGATGCTGTATTCGCTGGAGGCACGCTGGGCAGTCAACTGTGCAAGGTCGGCTTTCGACATCTTGCCCACTTCCACCATCTGCTGGCCGCGCTCCTCGTTCTTCTTGCTGGTTTCCAGACTCTGACGGTTCACCTCGATAGCCTCCGACATGTAGAGAATCTGTACGTACAACTTGGTAATCTGCTCTTGCAGCGAGTTGGCAGTCACGTCGGTCGAGAGTCCGGCTTGTTCTTCAGTCAACTTGTTCTGCTTCACCGTATTGGTGTTCTGACCACCGTTCCAAACGGTCCACTGGGCATTGACGCCATACGAACCGTTGTAGTAGGCCTTATCAGCAGCAGTATTGTCAAAAGGACTATAGCCAACTCCCTGATTGGTGTTAGCTGAGAGCGTGGGGAACAAAGCTGCCTTCGACTGCATCACATCCTCTTGCGCACTCTGATGTTTCAACTTCGACAGCTTGAGCGTCAGGTTGTTCTCCATCGCATAGTTGATGCACTCATCAAGTGTCCACTTTTTTTGTGCATGTATGCTCAGGCAACACCATGCTGCCGTCAAAATAATCATTTTCTTCATATTTTCTATGCTATTTTGTAGATGTCACAATTGTTGCAGACGGGCAATATACTTGCCGATGATGTCGAATTCCAGGTTGACGACGGTTTCCACCTTGATGTCCTGAAAATTGGTGTGCTCCATCGTATAGGGGATGATGGCCACCTGGAAAGAATTGCGTGTGGGGTTGCAGACAGTAAGGCTGACACCATTGACGGTGACGGAACCCTTATCGACGGTGAAGTAGCCGTTGCGAGCCATCTCAAGGTCTTCTTTGTACTCGAAGGTGAAATAGGTAGAGCCGTTAGCGTCTTCTACAGCGGTACAACGGGCTGTCTCGTCTACGTGTCCCTGAACGATGTGTCCGTCCAGACGTCCGTTCATCAGCATTGAACGCTCAACGTTCACCTTGTCGCCTACCTGCAGCAGTCCTAGATTCGAACGGTCCAGCGTTTCCTTCATGGCCGTTACGACGTAGGTGCCGTTCTCAATGCGTACGACCGTGAGACACACGCCGTTATGGGCCACGCTCTGGTCAATGCTCAACTCGTCGACAAACGAGCAGCGCAGCGTAAAATCAATATTGTCTCTGTCTTTTTTGATGGCTACAACGGTAGCAAACTCTTCAATGATGCCTGAAAACATAACTGTCAACTATCAACTATCAATTATCAACTATAAAGAAAAGGGATGCCGCCCGGTGATGTGATGAAAACTCCTTTGTTAAAAGATTTGAGCGTCCTCTGTCTTTGTAATCCACCGGCCTTTCGGCTTTTATTGTGGCCCGCCATCAACAAGAGGGGTGAACTCGGTTTTCGATGTAATTTGATGAGTATCCCGATCGAACCGGCACAGCTCCCTGTTCTGTTTGCAAAGATACGAATAAGTGAGTAAAAAACAAAATAAATTAAGATTTATTATTTTTTTTCGAACGCAAGTATCCTTGACGTAGTCAAAGATATGAAGTTTTAAACTTCCAAATTATTCTTCCATAATTTCATATTCGTCCGTCACTTCCTGTTCCGACTCAGGCTCTTTTTCTGTTTCAGCCTGCGTGTTAGCAGCATCATTATCAGCATTTTCCGCCTCGAAATCCTTCGCACCTTCAGCTTGCTCCTGACGCTTACGGTTCCGATACCACAGAGCGAACCCTGCGCCTAATACGACGATGAGGCCCAGATATATCCAGATGGCTGTAGCCGACAGCAGGAAGGGTGGGGGAACAACTACGCGAACCGTGCGCATGTCGTAGGCCTCGGGCGATTCCAGCAGGAAAGCCTTCACCTTGAACGTATATTCGCCGTAGGGCATGTTTTCATACGTAGCCGTACGCGTCTTGTCGGCATTCTGCCAGTCGTCGTCCAGTCCCTCCATCATGTACTGATACTGGATGCGGTGCTGCAGCGAGTAGTTCAGGGCGGCAAAGCGGAAGGCGATGGTACTGCCAGACTTCGGCAACTCTACCTGCATCGTCTCGGGAATATACTTGTTGAAGGTGCTGTCCAGACGCGGACTCATCAGCTCGTCGTCCAGGAAGAAGTCGGTAATGCGCAGACGCAGCAGCGAACCTGTTGACGTTTTCAGTTTCGTGCGGTCTACGGTATAGAAGCCATACATGGTGCCAAACAGTATCTTGCCGTCGCTGGTAGTGATGGCAGCACTCTCAGAACACATGGTCTCGTCTACACCGTCCAGATTCGAGAAACTGCTGAAGATTTCCTTCTTCGTATTGAGCGAACCCAGCACATGATCAGTGGCAAACCAGACGTTGTCCTGTTCGTCGATGGTGATGCTGCGTATCTCTTCTGAGGGCAGACCGTCGGCAATACCGTAGTTCTTGAACTTCCTGGCACCGTTTTCGTCGAATCCGTCAGTACGGCTCAGACCACCGCTGTTCGTACCCACCCACATGTTGCCTTGCTTGTCGGCCA